>JAEEGL011257372.1_pt1 | contig 12886 bp, 8 predicted proteins | sample 9134231 | NCBI WGS metagenome assembly JAEEGL01 (sample SAMN16246548, study PRJNA631951) | gut metagenome | biome: gut microbiome; feature: rumen; material: fiber-attached | host: Bos | place: Iran: Karaj | collected 2018-10
GCCGCATAAGACGGAACCACTGACGTGAAAGCCAGCGCTGCTGACATAGCTAAGCTCAGCAGTCTTGCGAGTTGTCTCTTCTTCATAAGACTTTCTCCTTTCACAACACATTATTATTATTCATAGCTCGCGCTATAAATTCACCCATACTACATCTTCAAAGCGAAAAGAATTTTCTGACGATAGATGTAGCGACACAATTAAATTATCGTATTCCAATTCACGGAAATCTATTAACGCAATGTGAAATAATTATTAACAGAATATAAAGTAAACGATTAAGTCCGCGCCACTGCTGTGTTCAGGAATTTTTACAATTCTTCACAAAATAGCGAATATTTATTCCCGCATAATAATTTCTTTATAATTTTATTAAATATGCCGCCCTCACTTTACAATCGTATAAACAATTGTGATTACAGATCATGAGGAGGCTTTATATGAGAGAAAGAACTTCAGAATACAATTTACTGTCAGGACTGTTTTTCAAGCTTTTACCTTATCAGATACTTCTGCTGGTCATAACCTCGGTCAATGGCATCATCGACACCCTCTATGCCAGCAACATCATCGGCAGCGGAGCCATGACGGCCATAGGTCTTTTTGGACCGCTGAATCACTTTCTTTATGCGGCCAGCATCATGTTTGTCAGCGGCTCCCAGATTCTCTACGGGCGGTACCTGGCTAATGAACGCTCAAGGATCAACAATCTCTTTACCATGACGATCCTGGTTTCCGGTGCCCTTACCGTTGCAACAAGCGCTCTTTTGGTGGCAGGGGTAAAGTCAGGGGCAACAGGTATTCTCATCAGCAGCCCGCAGGACCTGGCAATGCTTGATCAGTACATAATCGGCCAGGCAGTGGGGATTCCGGCCCTCATCGTGGGACAGCAGCTGTTCTCTTTTATGTCGCTGGAGAACCGCCGCAGGTGGACCATGACTGCCAGCATCGTTTGCCTTATGCTGAATGCAGTGTGCGACCATGTCTTTATCGTATTTTTCTCCTGGGGCTCTTTTGGCCTTGGCCTTGCAACATCCGTGTCGGAGTGGACGTTTCTGCTGGTACTTGCTTCCTACTATTTCCTTGGAAAGAGCCAGTGGAGATTTGAACTTAAGGGATTAAAAATTGATGACGCTTTTCAGATAGTAAAGCTCGGATACAGCGGCTGTCTTTCGAGATTTGTTGAGATGTTCCGCTGCCTTATAGTCAACTACCTAGTGATCAGGTATGTGGGAAGCGTTGGTGTGTCAGCCTTTGCAGCCTCCAATTCGGTGATGGCTCTTTTCTGGCCCATCCCCTTTGGTATGATGGCTGTGGCCAGGATGCTGTTCGCCATCAGTCTTGGCGAGGAGGACAGGCGGTCACTGGTGGATGTGATGAAGATCGTGCTGACTCGTGGAATGCTGCTGGTAATGCTGGTGGTTGCGGGACTGGTGATCATGGCTGAGCCCCTTACACAGATGTTTTTCCGTAACCCATCCGATCCCATTTACTACTACACGGTAATGGGATTCCGTCTGCTCCCATTGTGCATGCCCTGGGCGGTTCTGAGCCTGTGCTTCGTCCCCTATGCCCAGGCGGCGGAGAAAAAGATCATCTCCGTTGTGCTTCCCATCGTGGACGGCGTGGTGGGCGTTGTGGCCTGCAGCTTTATCCTCATCCCCAGGATGCAGATGAACGGGCTGTATGTGGCAAACATTCTAAACGGAATGATCTGCGCCGCAGTGATCTTCGCCGGCGCATGGCTCGTGCTGAAGCACCTTCCAAAGTGCCTGGAGGATCTGATGGCGATCCCCGAGCGCATTGGCGTTGAAAGGAACGAGAGGATTGACCTTAGCATCAGCAGCTCTGTGGAGGTTTCAGAGATCTCTGCACGGATTGCAGAATTTTGCAAGGAGCACGGCATTGACAGGCAAAGAGCTGTCTTTGCATCGCTGTGCATGGAGGAAATGGCAGGGAATATCATAGATCACGGCTTTAACATGGATAACAAAAAGCACAGCGTGGACATACGCGTGATCCACAAGAATGATGACATCATAATGAGGATCCGGGACAACTGCTGTGCCTTTGACCCTACGCAGCACGGAAAAGATGCGCAGTCGGGCGATATTTTTAACTGCATCGGGATACGACTTGCACGGGGCATTGCCAGAAATATTGATTATCAGAATCTGCTGGGGATGAATGTGCTGACTGTAAGAGTATGACTCTTTTAAGTAAAATTAAGTTTCGTAGATTATCCTCTTTTTCAAGAGGCGGGCAAGTGCAACATTCCGTCTAACAAAAAAGAGGAGATTTATTTATCATGAAAAATAAGACACTTAAAAGAATTTTGACATTAGGACTTGCAACAGTTATGTGCGCTGCAGTTACAGCCTGCGGCCAGAGCGAAGCCACAAGCGGAAATGAAGCTACGGAAATATCACAGGATCAGCCGGCAGATGAGCCGGAAGGCGGAGAAAAACCTGATGGCGAGGCTCCGGGCGAAAAGCCCGACGGGCAGGGCGAGGGAGGTGCTCCTGACGGACAGGCTCCCGGCAATCCTCCGGATGGGCAGGCACCGGGCAATCCTCCTGACGGAGCGCCCGGAGGCGGCTTCGGAGGCGGAAGCAGCAGCGCAGATATAGATTACACCGCTGCAGTGGAGATAACCTCCGCTGATTCCCAGAGCGGGCAGACCTATAGCAGCACCACAGCAGATGAGAGTGCACTTCTTGTCAGCACCTCGGATGAGGTTACCATAACAGATCCCACCGTATCCAAGACCGGTGATTCCGACGGCGGGGACAACTGTAATTTCTACGGGCTTAACGCAGCAGTGCTGGTAAAAGACGGATCAACAACCACCATCACAGGCGGCACCATCACATCTGATGCTGACGGGGCCAACGGAGTCTTTTCCTATGGCGGAAACGGCGGACAGAACGGTGCTTCCGGAGACGGGACAAAGGTGATCATCAGTGACACCTCCATCACCACCACAGGTGACGGTTCCGGCGGTATCATGACCACCGGCGGCGGCATCACAGAGGCATCAAACCTCACAGTTGAGACCAGCGGAAGGTCCTCAGCTGCCATAAGGACTGACAGAGGCGGAGGAACAGTCACCGTGGATGGCGGCTCCTACACCACCAACGGCCTGGGGTCACCTGCAATATACTCAACTGCCGACATCACAGTTTCCAATGCGACCCTTAAGTCCAATCTTTCCGAAGGCGTGTGCATCGAAGGCATCAACTCCATCACCTTAAATGACTGCGACATGACTGCCAACAACACAGACACCAACGGCAATGCGACTTTTTATGACACCATCATGATCTACCAGTCCATGTCCGGCGACGCAGACAGCGGTACTTCTACATTTACCATGGACGGCGGAAGCCTCACCAGCTTAAACGGTCATGTCTTCCACGTCACCAACACCTCTGCGGTGATCAACCTCAAGGCTGTTACCATTACCAACAAGGACTCAGAGGGCATCCTTATGTCGGTGTGCGCAGACGGCTGGACCGGGGACACTAACAAGGCTGTTGTCAATGCCAGCGCCCAGACTCTTGATGGCACCATCCTGGTGGTGATGACTCCGAGCTGACACTGAACCTGACTGACAAGTCCAGCTTCACCGGTACCTTCAGCGGCAGCATCACCAACGCCAAGGGCGAGACAGTTTCCAGCGAAATCGGTACCGTGTCCGTCACCCTGGACGACAGCAGCACCTGGACTCTGACCGGGGACACCTATATCTCTTCCTTTGACGGGGATGTGGCAAATGTGGTCACTAATGGATATACACTGTATGTGAACGGAAGTGCTGTTACGAAGTGACGGGACGCAGAGGGGCCGGAGGAGTCATTGACTCCCCCGGCCCTAATGACCTAAACAAACATATACCTATACTTCCTCATCTGCTCCGCCACAACATCGCGGACTCTCGCAACCGCACGGTGGTCATACCCGTGCACTCCATCCTGTATCGCATCCACATCTTTTCTCGAAAAGTGGAATCTGATCTGCTTTCCATACAGTCGCTCAGCAATCTCCAGCTGCTCATCAAAGTCCTCGCAGAACGTCTTAGCCCTGACTTCGCCCATAAGCTTGTAAGTATCACCTTCCAGCGGATAATCTATTGTAGTATCCGCCAGCAGCCCCGCGCCATGATCAAAGTACGGACACAGCCTGTACCTTCCGTCCTCGCAGCGGATTGCAGCTATATTATGCGTATGCCTGTCCTCATTTAGAAAGAAAGCATCTATCGCCATCATACTTGCAATGTATCTGCCAAATCCGGATATGCCTGTGATTTCCTCAGTTCTTTCCACCAGCATCCTCAGGCGTTCTTCATGGTTGGCAATTCCATATATCATGCTGTTAAGCCCTGTTCCAAAAGTGCTGGCAAACAGCCTTTCCAAAGTTACCAGCTGCTCGCCCTCATGCAGAAAGTTCCTGCTAACTGCCCCCATGAACACTCTGCCCCTGTATCGGATTTCCTCCTGATCATACAGGACAAATTCATCGGCCTTTAGACTGCTCTTTTCCAAAAGATGGGAAACCACATATTCCACCAGCCCTTCATATCCTGTGTAATCAGCCTTATACCACACGCCGTCTCTCTCAAACTTCAGCTGATTCCCCTTGGAGGACTTCCTTATAAACTCCATCCTGTCGCCGTCAAACAGTTCTATCATCCTCTCACCTCTCAATCCGTACCCAGAAGAGATCCTCGGCCATCCGCCCGCCGGTCTTCTCGATGATCATCAGCGGATCGTAAAAAGGAATGTCCAGTTCCTTCAGAATAAGCTTCATCTTATCCCGCTCCTCAGGGAAACACCTGGTCTTCAGGAACTCCTCATACTCAGAAAAGCTGGGATGCTCATTCCTCCCAAACGCCCTAAACAGAAGGTTGTCAGTAAAATTGGTTACAGCCACCCGCTGCCCTATCGTGTCCACATCAATTATTGTGCACACGGTATCACGATAATAATACCAAAGCCTCAGCGGATACTTCTTAACCGGAACCGTCAGTTCCTCCGCTATATCAGGGTGCCTTAGGACAATCTGTGGCAAAAGAGCTATCGGCCCCGAAACAGGCTTGTCAGAAGCCTCCCACCTCTCAACGGTAGGCTTGGACACGTTGCAGAATAAGGCAAATTCTGCCTGTGTCATCTTTAAACTCTTTCTTACAGCCTTGATATCATCTGAACTTATTGAACTTGGTGTGATGTATTTTCGTTTTTTCATACATTAATTAAACCATTAAAATGATGGTGTGTAAAGATGTTTTCGCCATCATTTTAATGGTTTTGGAAGCATTGGGGAGTCATTGACTCCCCCGGCCCTAATGACTTACTTCAGTTTCTTGGCCACGATCCTGATGTTTACTGTCCTGGTGCCGCTGTACTTGCCGATGCCGCTCAAGGTAACCTTCATGGTTCCCTTGCTTAAGTTGTTGGTGTAGCCTGTGATCTCAAAGTCTTCACCGCACTTAAGGGTTGCGCCGCCGGCAGTTACAGCGCAGATCCTGTCGAACTCTGCAGCTGTAAATGTGATGGCGTTGCCGGTATAGGTCGCCGTGTACTTGTTGAGGAGCTTAGACTTTGCCTTGTTGAAATTACTTCCGACGTGCACGGTTACTGCGAGAGTATCTGCGCTCAGCTGCGTAACCTTAGCGCTCTTCCTGGTCACTTCCACAGTATAATCAGCACCATCAGTAAGGGCGCCGGTAACCACCTTTCCTTCAGAGTCCTTGACGGTCACTGTGTACTTGCCTGAAGGGATTACATTGCCCCTGCCGTCAAGTACGGTGGCCTTAACAGACTTGCCCCTGACGCCTGCTGTCGCTGTAGTGGCTGCGATATATACGTACTCTCCCTGAACAAGCTCAAGGGGCTTAACTGTAAACACAGCTGCGCTCATGACTGTTCCCTTGAAGTTACCCTTACCTGTGATGCGCACATAGGCTGCGCCTTCTTTTCCGGGCTTTGTGTTGCGGACGTACTTGACCGTATAGTCCTGGCCCTCTGTGAGCAGTATTCCATTCCAGTACGCGATCACTGACGGTCTGGCGCCCTTAGCCTGCCACTGGCATTCTGTGGGATCCACTACTACCTCAAGGTCCTTGCCATCCCTGCCTGCAACAAGAGCAGCCTTTAAAATCTTGTAAGTTACAGTCTTTGAAGTCTCTTTTCCCTTGGCATCGTTTCTACCGCTCACCCTGATCCTGGCTGTACCGGCATTGACGTTGTTGGAGAATGTGATAACTGCGTCAGGTCCTTTGCCATCAGCATCCACGTAGTCGTTACTGTCTGTCAGCGTGTAGGTCCTGGGGCCTGAATCATAAGTGATCGTGATGGAATCGGGATATACAGGAGATCCCGTGTAAGTGTACTTTGTCGTACCTAGCTTGACCTTTTTTATCACGCCGAGCTTTGCGATCTCATCCGGCTCCATCTCATTTCTTCTGTCCACGATCCTGAAGGTGGCTTTGACATTCTTCCCGGCGTAGTTGCCCTTACCGGTTATAGTGACAATCGCTGTGCCGGGATTTGTGTTGTTCCTGAATGAAACCGTGTAGTCCCTGGTCCTGGCAAGAAGAGCGGGATCGGCTGAGGTGTCATATACCCGGAATGCAGGCGTCACCTTGGCACCGGTGTAGTCGTACTCATCCGCAAGACCGACGATGACGATACCGGTCTCGTCATCCGTAACAGGCCTGGCCTCCTCGGGCGAAGCAGTGTCGCTCTCTCTTATAACGATCCTGCTGTCAGAGAAGGTCTCCCCTGCATACTCATAGCTTACCGTGTAGGTGTAAATCTTGCCCTTATTGGTGCAGGAAGAAGCCACAACCTCTGTGATCTCTTCGCCGCCAACATCACATGTAAGGGTAAGTGTCGCAGTCGCATAGGTCGCCCTGTCCCATTCCCAGGCCGCAGTCCACTTATGCTCATGATCAGCTTCAGCCTCATTGGTCTCAGGATCGATGACATAAACAATCCCGTCTACAGTGATCTTGCCATCAACCACATCACTGTCGGTATAGAATACCTTTGAGCCATCCTTGCGGAAAAGAAATTTCTTTTCCCCGACAGTTACAAGACCGGTCTTAAGATAGCCATCTTCACCGATGAAGTAGGTCTTGCCCTTGAATACTTTTTCTCCTGCAGTCTTAACCCAGACGTCATTCTCAATGATGATGAGCTTCTTAACTCCATCAACAATCACTTCAACAACAGCATTCTTCTTGGGTCTTGATGTGACTGTTATTGGAACTTCGATTTCACTTATCTCGCCCATTACGCTGACCACCACTACATATAGTGTTGCAGTTCCAACTTTAAGGCCTGTTATGCTGATAGTCTTTCCTGTACGGTCATAGGAGTCAACTTCCGCGTAGTCTTCTCCGCCATCCTCGATGTAAGCATAAACAAAAGCAATTGAAGGATCATTAAAGCTTAGTGCTTCAGCCCTGGTCTTATCGCTTTCATAGTAGTACGCTTCGAAGGACCTTGTCTGTCCGGCTTCAACACTGATGGGATCCATTTCAAGTGTATGCTCATTGGTGTAGGATTTTGGAACCCACTGAGCAATCGCATAGTCATAAGAAAGGACTGAAAAATCTGCACCGGGTGCAAGATATCTTTCGCTTCCTAAGCCTACTCCTACTGCCCATGCTATCAGTGTTCTATCAGGATCAACCGTAGCAGCATCAAAATCAGCGATTGTAGGAAGTCTGAACACTGTGCTGACAGGCATATTGTCAAATACAAATCCCTTAATCTCGCCGGGCTCATCTGAACCAATATTGCTATGGGGAAGATTAAGAACTGCTGATGTGGATTTAAGCTGAGGCCTGCGATACCCTTCCGCGGCTTCGTCATCCATAATAGTAAAAAATACATTACGGGCAGGGAGCTTCTCACTGACACGCACCATTACAGGTTGAGTGTGCACTTTAACGCCATTTACCTTGCACTGCGCATAAATCGTATCGGCATCCACATCAGTCTTAAGTGCAGTTACAGTGTAGCCTTCGCTTGTTGCTGCTACTGAAATATCCTCACTGCCAACATAATCTACGTATGCTTCTTCGTAGGTTATATTAGTTACTTCCTTGATGTACTGATTGCCATAATCCGCAAAATACTCAGCAATACTTGCATCTGTAATCTCATCACCGGAATAACTCATGTACTTGATATAGCTCATGGCATAATCAAATCCGCCTGTATCCATCTCCTCAAAGACGCGGTATCTGATAGATCCTGTATTGATGCCACCTGCACTTTTCTCAAGTGACATTGTATACGGAGCATCACTTATACTAGTCACGCCATTTACCGTCACATAAGTAAGTGCCTTATACCCCAGTGTTTCTGCTATAACTGTAAGATTGATGGCTGCTGTATCCTGACTGCCATCAGCATAGGTAACAGTTGCCACAGCATTGACGGTTCCGGGTGTCTTAACCTTGGATATGGTAAGCTTACGGCCAGTCAGGCTAGTAGGCTCAACAATAAATTCTCCATCAGGCTGCGCTTCATCATACGCAGGAGTAGTTGACCACTCTATCTTATTAACAATTTGGCCGCTTCCGACTTCATCAGTCTGGAATGTATAGCCCCTGGGCTCCTTCTTTCCCGTCGTAGGATTTACCAGATATGGCATAACAGTCAGGTCAGCTTTATCTATAGCCGCTAGTCCATCTTCAGAGTACGCTCTGAGGACTGTTCTGCCCGCACCGGTGAGTCCGGCTACTACCGGGGAGCCTGTTGTTACATCTGAATTAAGTTCCAGGCCACCATTAAAATAATCTTTTAACGGCTTAACAGTTACAGGAAGGGTCGCTGTGTATACAGTCCGGTCCAGCCAGTTGCCGTTTTCTGGAACAGTCTCGGCGATGGTGATAGTGTCAGTGATAGCTGCATTATTAGCCGCAATGGCGGTAACAATTTTGTTGTAATCATCTCCGGTTCCAATTGTTACAATTGCGCCTGTTCCGGTTATGCCGGCTGTAAGCTTTGTATTAGCCTTATCTGCAGCCGGAACTCTGCGCCTGTCATTGCGGGCAAATGCAGCCGTGATGGTATCGGTGAACACTCCTTTTGTGGGAGGATCTAAGGTTGGAGAATCTAATGCCGGAGGATCTACTATGGCAGGATCTAGCACTGATCCTCCTGCGAAAAGAGTCAGCTCTTCAATTGTCTTTTCTTTAGCATTTGTAAGTGTTGCCGTATAGTCAGAGCTGTCCTCCTGTCGCGTTGTCAAAGCATAGATGTAGTACTCATGCGTAGCAGCATTGCCTGCATCAGCTTCAGATGGTGTAATTGTGCTCTCTGCATCATGCGCTGTATTTGGCGCAAAGTCTCCTGTTTAATCATATTCAGGAGATAACTCTGTAAATGGATACCACACGCCCTCTACAGCTACATCAGCATCGGCTCCTGTAACGCTGACGGTGATCCCGGTACCGGCAGGAACTCCTCCAAGGGAACAGCCATCTTTGATAGTAATCCCGTTAACAGTAACCTTCGCATGAGGATTGGCGATCTTGGTAAATGTATAGCCCGTCTCAGTTTCAGCCTTTAGTACTGTATCGCCTGTCACCGAAAGTGAATAGTTAGTTCCACCGGCACCATCAAGGGTACCTGTGAGCGTAGTAAATTCACCGTTACCAACCTTGTAGGAAAGAGATGTTATTGCTTTTCCCTGCACAGGGACTGCCTTGAACTTAAAAGTTTCACCATCCCCCGCCAAAGCTGTAGCTGTCGTCGTAATTTCTTTTTTATCAGAAAGTCTGTAGAACTTAACATCGGTGTTATTTTCAACCGAAACATCACAGTCACTGCTCTCCGGAACAACAGTTACGTTAATGACAAGTCTTCCCGTGATACCTGGAACCGTGTAAACGCCATAGTCTTCAACAACAAGATTTCCCAGTGCTTCAGAATATGTACTGAACTCATCGCCTTTAGCGTTGTACATCTTTACAGTTATACTACTTACTTTCTTTCCTTCAACAGGACGAACCTCAAATGTATAATCCTCTCCGGTTATGGCCCCGCTCTGTCCAGCCCCGGTTCCGGGTGAAAGAACTGTTGAAGAACCTGTTATTGTCTTTGAAACTTCGCCGACCTTAAAGGTTACAAGTGCTGATCCCTCGAAGCCACCATTTATTGTGACCTGCTCACTTGTTACAGCTTTAAGTGCTGCAGCCTCCTGCAATTCCGAAGCAGGAAGATAATATACGCCCTCTGAAACAACCGTACCGGTAGCATCGGCATACCCGGTTTCATTGGAGCCAACAGAATTGCCATAACCATCAATTTTCACGGAAGCAGAACTTAAGTATGAAGGAGCCACCGCATCATTGGCCAAAATACCAAGTAAAGATCTTGTAGGATCGTTACCACTTTTCAAGCCGGCATAAAAGTAATAATTCTTATTTTTCGGAACATTAATACCGGCTGTTGTAATCCTGGTTGCACTTGCAAAAGCTGTGTTATCAGTCTTTGCAAAAGTAACGTAATCTGTACGGGCAGGCGCCAAAGATACAGTTTCTTCTGCCAACTCATAAAACGTAACAGTCAGCCTGTATCCCTGTTTAGCCATCAGGTAAGCCTTGTTGATACCAACCTGATTAACCGTAAGCGTTCCGGCATTGTAACTATACTGAGCAGCTTCTGAAGATGAAGCAGAAGCATCATAAGCATAAGGAATTTCGGTCGTCTCATCGGCACTCACTAAGGAGACCTTTGCCGCCACCTTCTTGGTCTTATCGCTTGCGCTTATAAGGGCTGAGAGATCCCGACTGTAGGCACTATCATAAATCGGACGGTACGTATCTGAAGTCATGTCTATGGAAGGTGAAGGTGCGCTAAGGCTGTCCTCATAGGCATTATACAGCTGTACACGCTGAGGTACTGCCTCTGCCACTGTTGCAGAAAGTGTAGGCTCTACATCCCAAAGGCTCTCTACGTCTCTCTTAGCAAGCGCCTTAGAAATTTTGGAGCCTCTGATAATAGTTATCTTTTTTGCCGCATCCCAGTCATATTCATCATATGAATAGTAGGTGTTTTCCCCATCCTTTATCTCTGTCTCAACCACACTAACATCACTGTCTTCAATGGTATAATCAGCATCCTCTACGATAGAGTACGCACTTTCTTCTTCCACGGCCTTGTATCCACCTGATAAAGTGATGTTTCCAGCACCCCAGTCATATCCCATTGCAGGGACTATATAGAATGAAAAATCTCTTATGGAATCAAAATACAGACATGGAGTAACCAATTTTTCATCTACCTGCTCTGCCACATCCCCAAGAAGAGTAAATATTCCTCTGGTGGTGCTTACTGCGCCCAGAGATTCGAAAGTTATTACCGCATCATCATGCGACATTAACTGCGGATCTTCTTCAAGCTCCTCGATCTCAGAAGCAAGGGTAACATTAAACTGCTCTTCGCCGGCTTCATCCACAGCGTCTTCATCTGCCATGTCCTCATCAGTTAAGCCTTCATCTGCTATATCTTCATCAGGCTCTTCCCCGGCTTCAGCTTCAGCACCTGTTGTCTCTTCACTATCTTCTGCATCTTCATTACCGATGGTTGTATCCTCAAGGAGCTCGTCAACAGGATCATCTTCACCCGTATTGTCTCCTGCCACCTCAGAAAGTTCTTCAGTAAACGTCTCTGTACTTCCCATGGCATAGGACGGAATCGCAGAAGTGGATGTCACTACTACCGATAATGCTATGCTCAGCAGTTTTGCAAGATAACCTTTCTTCATAAGAAGCTCCTTTCACAGCCATATTCTTAAGCCGGTGCCAGATAGTCTCCCGCCGGTAATGCTTATTCAGGCAAGTCGTCATTATATATATCGGCAATTAATATGATTCTCATGAATTCCAAGTGGAGCCACAGGGGACGTTACAGACTGACTCATTGCGTGCAACGAGTCAGTCTGTAACGTCCCCTGTGGCTCTATAATCTGCTGAAACAAGTAAAAATAGATAGCTTTCAGCAGATTATAAACATTTTTAATACTAAATTTTCACGGTGACAGGTACACGGTTCAAACTGCAAAACACCTGCCTTACCCTCATCAAGTAAAGCAGGTGCTCATTGTAATTGTTTTTTCAGAATATCTCTTTAATGCCTATTTCTTCTAGGATAGGATCTAATATAAATCCTCTTCTGGTTAAACACTTCATGAACCAAAATTGAATCTTGGGTTATCTCGTATACCAATGTATAACCCTTATAATAAGTTTCTCTGAAGTTATCAAGCCCAAGTTCAGGTATTATCCTTCCTTTCCTGGCATTGCCACACATACCTCTGGCAACGCTCCTTAACTGATCAATAAAAGAATCTGCATCATCCGGGTCGCCATCCCAGGCTATCATATCCCAAATCTCATCCAAGTCATCAAGTGCATCAGGAGACCATTCAAGCTCATACTCCTGCATACCGCCTTCTCTTCTCCTTAAAATGCTCGTTTAACTCGGAATCTTTTATTGTTCCTTCTTCCAGACATCTCTTACGGCTATGCTCCAATCTTGAAAGCATGTAAAGCCTATCAAGCATCTGCTCTTCATCCATGTCATCTGGCATGTTATTAACTCTGTCTAGTATGAGTTCTTTCGCTGTACTCATAAATACTCCTTTCAGGAACCCCACCCTGCAACATTATTATAACATCTTTCCATCAACAGAATAGCAGATTCAATTTTTTTCACAAAATGTTCATGGTGACAGGCACCACTGTGGTCAACTTAAGCTGTAAAGCCAGATAAATACTGGCTTTGCGGCTTTTTTGTTATGCAAAAAAATATTGATTATTTATTAAAAAACGCTTGACAAAGCTCCTAAAATTTGCGGCCGCTAC
>JAEEGL012610725.1_pt1 | contig 12886 bp, 4 predicted proteins | sample 9134231 | NCBI WGS metagenome assembly JAEEGL01 (sample SAMN16246548, study PRJNA631951) | gut metagenome | biome: gut microbiome; feature: rumen; material: fiber-attached | host: Bos | place: Iran: Karaj | collected 2018-10
AAACTACGAACCTCTCCGTTTCCTGGATCCTATAGAAGTAACGGAAAAGATGGTTCCTTTCTTGCGGAATGAAAAGAAATGTGACGTTGTCATCTGTCTGTCTCACTTAGGTTGGGAAATCTCTGACTATACAGACAACCAAGTTATCCAGAATACCTCTGGTATAGATCTGGTTCTGGGTGGCCATACACATACCTACATGGAACAGCTCTCTTATGTAAAGGACAAGTCCGGACACATGGTGCCTGTAGACCATGAAGGGAAAAGTGGTGTCTACGTGGGTAAAATAGAGATGATGTTAGGCAAATGATGCTTCCTGCTCAGAAAAGATTTCAGGTAACTTAACAATGACGGAATACTATTTTTATGGGCTTGCAGCCATGGGGCTTGTCACTACCAGCCTCACGTTCTCCGCTGTACGCTGGTTTCACACCTGCAAGCAACCGAAAGAAAATCATAAATATATCTGGCCCGACCGCAAGTTGCAGGTGCTGGCCTTTTTGTGCAGCCTGGTGTTGCTGCCCTATGTCTATAACCCCATGAGCCCCACGGCGTGGGTGCTGATGAAGTCCTATCTTGTGGCCACCTGGCATTTCTATTGCGGCTTGCTCCTCTTCTGCTTCTTTGGTACTGTGAAGCAGTGGAACCAATGGAAGACCACCAGTTGGATTGCTGCTATCATTGTTATCATCGCCATGGGGCCTATTGTGGCTGATGCCTGGATTCCAGGTGGTATCCTGAGTGAGAGCGGTTCACAGATGTGGAATCATGTGATAATGGGAGTTGGTTTGCTGATGATGGGCTATGCTGCCCTTGCCATGTGGCAGGTGTGGCAGTGGATGAGACAGGCACGCGATGCCAACTACTCCAATCCCGACGATTTCCCGATGGCTTATGCCCACCGTGTGTGGATTGCCCCCGTGCTTTATGCTCCGGTGATATGGCCTGCCTATATTCTTGATTCTCCTCGCGTCATGATGGTTCAGAATTTCCTTCTGGCGATGTCAAATGTCATCTTACTGCTTAATGTGCTCCCGGTATGGCGTCGCAAGGCTATCTTGTCAAGCCCTGGAGACGATCAGACAGACGAGATGACGCTGGGCTGTGAGTGCGAGGAATTGCAGAGTTCGGCTATCGAAGAACAGGTGGGCCAGACTGCCATCGAGATAGAATCTTATGTGCGCGAACAGCAGGCCTATCTTGATTCTCACCTGAAAATAGATGATGTCGTGGCTCATTGCCAGCATGGCCGCACCTATGTCTCCTTGACCTTTCAACGGCGCTTTGGTTCTTTCGCTGCCTATGTCAACAGCCTCCGTCTGTTACACTATGAACAGTATATCTCAGATCATCCGGCTGAGACCAAGGAGGCAGCTGCCCTTGCTTCTGGTTTCTCTGGCTATAATGCCTATTATCGCGCCAAGCAGAAGCAGGAACGGAATCGTTGAATAACATAAAGCTCGATGAAATCGGGCTTTTTTGTTTTGTTGTTTGCATGTTTTGTACAATTTGCAATATATTCATGGAGAATATGAAATGAGTTTGTACAATTTGATATATTCTCTTTTGTCAAAAAAGAGTACCTTTGCAGCAGAATTTTATAATTCTGCTATGAGGTACCATAAACCTCAGCCATTAAAAAACAAAGCATACTTTCGTGAGAGAAGAACAAATAGCGGCCTATTTGGCCGCTTTTTATGAGCTATATAAATCGATTTATTATTCATACAAAGTTGAAAAAATCAATGTTTAGATTGTTAGTCCAGTTATTGCTGGTAGTACTTTTTGTGCTTAGTGGCAATGGTGTGGCCTTTGCATGGGACGACCAGCCCGATGCAGAAGGTATGTACGACAAGTATTACAGTCGTCCTACGCATTTCCCCGATTGGCATCAGCCCCAAGAGTGGCTTAACCGTGAGTACTATCTGGTGCGTGTCATTCAGGGTAAGGGTGGTCCGAAGTTGAGAAACTACGAGGTGGCCGTCTATGACCAGAACAATGTGTTGCGTCATTGTAATCGTAGTGAGGCAAAGTTCGATGACCTCTGTACGCTGACTATTCCTGGTATCGAGGGCGATCAGTTCCATTTCAAAGTGGTCTATGGCGATTTTGTGAATCCTACCATCGTTGATATCCCCGTGACTATCGGGTTTACGACCAATGATATCGTGGGTTCGCGTGCCAACCCCTTTCTCTTGGAATTTCCCGGGCAGGTGTACCTCTCCGAGATGAGTGATGTGATGCCAGGAAATGAGACGGGTGTAAAGGTGACGGTAGAGCGTACCATCGATGCCGATGTGTGGAACACTATCTGTATTCCTTTTGCTATTCCTGCGGAGAAGATGAATCACGCCTTTGGTGACGGCTGGCAACTGGGTGACTTCGATGGTTGCTATGTGTTGTATGAAGATGACGGTGAGACCGTGCGATCCATGGATGTGAAGTTTAAGCAGGCCATTGCCATTGAAGCGCATCATCCTTATATTATTAAGGTGCGTGAGGCGTTGACCTCTTTTGAGGTAAGTGATGCGATTATCACGACCCTTGCCGAGGACGAAGAGCCTTCTGTTGATCGCGACGAGTACGTGACGGGTAAGGGTAAGGCTAAAACCTTCTACTATAACCGTTTCATTGGTAATTACACCAATGGCTTTTTGGTGCCCAAAGCGTGCTTGTTTCTCAGCAATGGGAAATTCTGGTATTCTGTAGGCAAGACTCCCATGATGGCTTATCGTGCCTATTTCGATTTCTATGAGGTACTTCCTGATACAGCAACATCTCGTATCTCTGTCACCTTCGAGGAAGATCCGACCGACATCAAGGAGGTAAACAATGGGATGCCAGAGGCCAATGTTATCTTTGATCTTCAAGGTCGCCGTGTGAGCAGTCTTCGTCGGGGCATCTATCTTAGAAATGGCAAGAAATTCTTATATCATTAATCATATCTACACATGAAGAAAAAGTATATCACTCCCTGTCTTGTCGTAACAAGATGCCAGTGCGAGCGTTATCTGCTGGAGGCTTCAGGCATGCACTCTACGGATCGCAATATTCCCTATGGTGGTGTTGACGGTGATGGTACGCTTGTGCCCAGTACTCGACGCAATGATCTATGGGAAGACGAAATGGATGAAGAGGAAGAATGTTATAATTAATACTTAATCAATAAAACGTTTTTGTAACCATTGGAAAAAATGGAAAAGAAAAATCAATTAATCAACAGGCACCGTATCCCTATAGGGAGGACGGTGCGGCTATGGCTTCTTGCCATGTTGCTATCCTTCGTCGGAGGATTGAAGGTATCTGCGGATGACTGGCCATCGTATATCACCGATGTAGTTGTTATCGGTGGTAGTGCTGGCGTAATAGAGTCACAAGCTTCGTATTTCACTTCGCAAGGTTATTACATCATTCGTTATGACCTTAACGCAGGTGCTGGTGGTGACTATATTTATCTCGGCTATAAGAAAGGCAATCGTGCCAGCACCGATGGAGGCTACATTACTGACCTGGTTATTTCAAACAACACAAATCATCCAGAGACGGCAACCTTTGGCGGAGTAACTTACCATTTGGCTCCATATAGTGGTGGTGAATGGTTCAATAAGGTCCATGGTAACCTGAACAGTGGTTGTGGTAAAGGATGGGACATCTTCCTTTACTACACTCGCCACAATTTCACTGACAAGCGAGTGCTTACAGATTTGAGTGTTGACAATAGCTCGCGTAATGCTGTTGGTTGGAATGGAAATGGTTCTGGCGATCCGGCCGATGTGAACAGAGGTATTGGCGATAGCAAGTATGTTTACATTCATCAATTTACTGGAACGAAGACCAACCGTCCGAAGTCTGATGTGGTTTTTAATAGCAGCAAGGTTTATGACTGTACACCATTAAAGCTCATAAAGACGGCACCTACAGTGGAGAGTGGTACCATGTACTATCGTGTGAACAACGGCCCATGGACTACCGATGCCAACAGTCTTACTGCTAAGGCACCTGGAACATATACTGTTAACTACTATGTGGGTTCCAACTCTTATGGTAATAGCTCGGAAACAAAGTCACAAACTATTTATATAAACAAAGGCGATGATTATCCCGGACTGAAGAGCTTCACCATAGACAACTCAAACTCTTACTCAAGAAGCGTAACGCTGGCTTGGGATCCATCGTTCACTTCAAACACCAAGACGACGGGTAAATGGTATTTATTCCGTAACGGAGTGAAGATAGATGAAGTGGCTTATAAGTCAACGAAAACTACCTATACAGAAATTCTGCCTTCAAGCGAATATGGCAAAAAGCAGAACTATGCCGTTTGTTTTGCGCCAGACAGCTGGTATCTCACCGACTATAAAGATGCTATCTGTGGCTACAAGGAACTGAGCTTCACAATGAACCGCTCGTTCTCTTTCGAAAACTTCACTGTTAAGGAAAATGTTAAGGGAGGTAAAAGTTGTGTGACACTGAATTGGAATCATAGCGGCATCCTCGATGCCAGCGGCTCAAATGTTTACACAATGACCATTCAGAGAGCCAGTGCACCAAAGCCAGGTAAGGAACCAGAATGGATCGATCTGGACAATATAGAGATTAAGAGTACGAAGACTGTTTCGGGCAGCTATGATGACGTGGCAACGCTGCTTCCTAACCATACTTACCTCTATCGCTTGAAGATATATGTGGAGGATAACTATGTGTACTCGAGCAATACGCCTATCCGTCTCAACGGATCTACCATCACAGGCTTCTCAGCTACTCGCGGTAACTACAACAATGCTGTTAAACTGCAGTGGACAGTCAACCAGGTAGGTAACGCTATTACACATTTCACTATACAGCGCCGTCCACTCGGTAGCATCAAGGAGAGTGACTGGGCTGACATCTATACAACAAGTGGTACGGCATCAAGCTATAGCTATGAGGACCTGACGGCACAGCCAGGTTCATTCAACGAGTATCGTGTGTTGCTAAAGGAACTTGACGGTGACAATGAGTTGAGTGTGAGCGGCAGTCAGATTACCGATGGTTTCTCTATCTCGACAGGTGTTGTGAGTGGTCGTGTTAGCTTTGGTTCTGGAACAGCCGTTCAGAATGTTAAGATTACAATGAGAGCAAGCAATGCAGACGGTGATACAGAGAACAGTTTCCGCTCACTGAAACTCATCAGTGATGGTTCTGGAATACAGTGTCTGACTGATGCATCTAAGTTGTCAGAACTCGTAAGTGGCAACTTCAGTACACAGATGTTCCTGAAGCCAAGCAACTACATCGGCGGCATGACAACCAACGGTTCGAAATACGTAGTACTAAACATTAAAGAGATATTCCAGATACTCTTAAAGTACGACTCTTCTAATCTGAGATACCAGCTTGGTGTTAAAGTGAACGGTACAGAGAGCTGGTCAAACGACTCGCTGCGTGCCAACGACTGGAGCCACATGAGCATGGTATATGAGAATGGTAATGTGAAGTTCTATGTCATCAACCCACAGGGCGACATAAAGGCTGCCTCTGCCATTAGCGCTACGCCAAACTGGAAGGCAAAAGGTTCGACTGATAAGCTGACACTGGGTAATAACAGCGCTTTGTCAGAAACAAACATCTTCCGCGGCCAGGTGGACGAGTTCCGCTTCTTCAGCAAGGCTATAACCGAAGATGATATTAAGCAGAACTATAATCATACACTCTCAGGTGCAGAGAATGATCTTGCTATCTACTGGCCTATGGACGAGGGTATTGAGAATGGTCAGCCTATGGCTTACGACTTCAGTAAGAAGAATGGCATAAGCAATGGCAACCACGGTAAGATGAGTCGTTCGGCACAGTCAATGACCGATGTGCCTAGTGAGGATCAACTGAGCCTTATGACCTATACTGATGAGAATGGTAACTACACCATCCGTGGCATAGGCTTCTCGGGTGAGGGTACAAATTATGTCATCACTCCGACAATGGGCATTCACCGCTTCTCTCCAACCAATAAGAGCCGTTTCTTCAGTCTTAACTCCCTCGTTCACTCAGGTGTTGATTTCGAAGATGTCAGCTCTTTCCCTGTTAGCGGTGTTGTTTATTACGAGAACACCACCATTCCTGTGGCTGACGCATATATTAAAGTGGATGGAATCACTGCTGCCCGCGACGGAAAGGCTGTGACTACCAATGAGAATGGTGAATTCTCTGTAGATGTGCCCATCGGTGAGCACTTCATCTCTGTTGAGAAGAACGGACACGTATTTGCCAACAATGGACGATATCCAGAGGATCCCGACAATGTTGGTGCACGCCATAACTTCGATGACGCAATGTCAGGTCTTACCTTCTACGACCAGACACTCGTAACTGTAGTAGGTCGTGTGGCTGGTGGTGACATAGAGTATCAGAAGCCTCTCGGTGTTGGTATGGGTAATGCAAACATCGGTAAGGCGAAGCTGACTCTTGACTATGTTGGTAATGAGAAAGCATCTATCAATGCGGTGCGTGTTGTCAAAGGCACAAGCGTTAGCTATGAAACGAGCAAAGACACACGCGACTTTGAGACAACGTATGGCTCAGCCTACGTTCAGGGAGGAAAGAACAGTATCACCATCGAGACCGACGGTTTGACCGGTGAGTTTGTAGCACAGTTGCCACCACTCAACTATATCGTTAAATCGGTGCAGATACCTTCGAACGAAAAGATATCTTTCAAAAGCTTGCCTACTATTGACGCAACAAATCCATTATTGGTTTACGCAGATTCTGTTGAGACCACTTCTGGACTGAAAAAATGTGAGTATGTTGGTAGTGCTAAGATTGAATATAAGAATCAGTCAAAGTTCGTAGTAACAGAAAACGAAGATGGCTCCTTCGGTATCAAGGACTACAATGTGAAGGATGTCAATGGCGATGATCACAAAGTAGCTATTTATACAAAGAAGGACGACGGCTCAATAAACTATGCCTTTGGCTATCCTGTATATGAGGAGCTTGGATCTTATGTATATCATCTCAGGGCCTACGAGGAATACGAGAATAGGGATAACAGCGAGGAGATTGCTATTGACTACGTGCCTCTCGCTGGTAGCAAGGTAAGCATAAAGAACCAGTTCGCTTCAACAACATCTGTGCTGCTCAATGGTGGGCTCCACGAGGTGCAGGATGACAGTTTTGAACTCGACTCTCTCGGAGAGGCTGAATATCAGTTCACAGTGGGCTATCCAAACATTCAGGCGCCTTACACTCGCGGACTGTCAATCTCTTACGACAATGCTGGAACAGAGATGTCGTGGGAGGGCAACAACAACTTTAAGGCTATTGTTCTTGGCGGTTTGCCAACAGGTAACAACTTCGTTACACAGGGACCTGACGAAATTCTGATGGTGCTGCGCGATCCTCCTGGCACAGGATCATCGGCTACATGGAGCAAGGGAACAACAGTTACCACGATGAAGAGTCGCACTGTTGAACCTCACAGCAACACCGATATTAATACTACAATCTATGCCGGTGTGGAACAGTCAACTGCTGAGGGTATTGGCTTCATGGTGATTCAGGATTTGGAGAGCAAGGTGAATATCACTGCTGGTGCAGAGGTTAACGCATCTTTCTCTAACATGAAGAACAAGACAACTTCTGTTACAACTACACGCGACATCTCTACCAGCGACGGCTTTGACTTCAATGGTGCCGATGGTGACGTGTTCATCGGCTCGGCTAAGAATATCATCTTTGGTGCATGCCACTCTGTTGACATCCGTTGGAACAACCAGACGGGTATGCCTGAGCTGAACATGGATGAGGCACTCGCTACAGGTGAGGAGTTTACAACAGGTTTCGCCTATACACAGAACTACATCAAGGGTGTACTCATTCCTAACTTCGAATCATTGCGCAATAATCTGCTGACAAAGGTTGACAATATTAATAATGTTAAGCGTCCGGAAGCAGGTAAGGATCCTATCTATGTAACAACACTGAGCGACAGCGACCCACACTTTGGCACAAGCAATAACGATGCCGCTGCTTGGGGAACAGAAGCTGTGTCATTCAGCCAACTGGCTAATGGCAAATATGTTGGTCCTTCATACACCATGATTCTCCCGGCAGACTACGAGAAACATGATTATCAGGACATGGTGAACTTCTACAACCTACAGATTGCGAAGTGGCAGAACGAACTCAAAAAGAATGAGGAGGCAAAGGTTACTGCCATAGAGAATCGCAGCAAGTGGCTGAAGGAGAACCATTCATTCGATGCCGGTACTACAATAACGCTTTCTGTTACTAATGATACGACAACATCGCGCCTGAATACGGAGGTGCAGGAGGTTAACGCTATCATTGGTGCAGAGACAGGTGCGCGCTTCTCTGGCGTAGGTATTGGTGTTGAGATTTCTGAGACTATAGGTGTTACCACTACTGAGGAACAGCAGCGTGACGAGCAGACAACACTGACAACGACCTACTCACTTGTGGAGGATGGAGACGATGATTATCTGTCTGTTGATGTGTTCAATGCTCCCGACGGTTTCGGACCAATCTTCTACACACGTGCAGGTGCTACCAGCTGTCCTTACGAGGACGAGGTAGTAACAGAGTTCTATAAGCCTGGTACCGTCATCATGCAGAAGACAGTACAGATTGAGAAGCCAGAGATTGAGGCTGCTACCGAGGTGCTGACCGGTGTTCCTGCTGGTGGCAAGGCAAGCTTCCAGGTTTATCTGCGTAACAACTCTGATACGAAGGAAGACGGTTGGTATGATATCAATGTGGTAAGTGATTCTAATCCTGATGGTCTGGTGGTGAAGATGGACGGCTTGAATGTCACTTCAGGTCGTGCAGTGCTGGTGAAGGCTGGCGAAACCATGACGAAGACTTTCACCGTGGAGCAGTCTAATCCCGACGTGCTTACTTACGAGAACGTGAAGATTCGTATCGCTTCACAGTGTCAAAAGGACAACACGGGCGTTTATCCGGAGATTGCCGACACTACATCGATATCTGTCTATTTCCAGCCTACATGTTCTGATGTGAAGCTGACCTCTACGCATACGCTCGTTAACAACGATACAGAGACAACACAGAAACTGAGCATCAGTGGATATAACTACTCCATGACTTCGCTGAAGGCTATACGCCTGCAATGTAAGAGCGAGGGCGATGCCGACTTCAGCACACTGCAGGAATATACAAAGGATGCAGACCGCTTGGCAAGTGACAAGAATCTGCTGCCTCTGCCTGCGCTGGAAGGAACAAAAACGCTTGATTATATGATTGACATGCGTTCTGACAAATTCGCTGATAAGACTTACACCTTCCGTGCTATCACAGTATGTATGCAGGGTGGGGTAGAGGTCAACAATGAGAGCGATGAGATTACGATTGTTCGAGATATGACCCGACCCATGCTCATTGCTACTCCTACGCCAGCCAGCGGCATTCTGGGCAGTGGTGACGACATGACAATTACCTTCAATGAGGATATCCAGGGCAGTGTCCTGTCAAAGGTTAACAACTTCGACGTTATAGGCGTGCTCAACGAGAGTGAGGTAACTCACGACGTCGCTCTGAGCCTGACAGGCAATAATGCTGCCAAGACAGAGAGTACCATGAGCCTGGCTGGTAAGTCGTTTAGCACCAGCATGTGGGTGAACTACAGCACCGACGGTCGCTTGTTGATGCACGGTACCAACGATAATCATTTTACCGTGGCTATCGAAAATGGAAAACTTGTTGTAGCTGTAAACGGCCAGAAGGCTGAGTCAAAGGTGACGATACCTGCCAACAAGTGGATCTATCTGAATGTTAGCTATAATGCTGAGAATAACACCGTGAACGCTGGCTATGCTCAGGACGCTTCTACTGTGACTCTTATCAATAATGCTGATCTGCCTGCTTACGATGGTAATGGTCCTGTCAGCGTTGGTGGTAATGACCTCACCGCAAAGGTACAGGAGTTGTCTATCTGGAACGACAGCCGTTCTATGGCACAGGCCCAGGCTGATATGTACACCACGAAGAGCCAGTTTACCAGCGGTCTGATTGGCTACTGGCAGTTGAACGAGGGCCACGGCAACGTGGCAACCGACAAGGCCCGCAGTCGCAACATGACCCTGCCCAGCACCAATGCCTGGTGGATCAATGGCGACAACTTCGCCCTGACACTCGACGGTACAAAGGCTGCAGCTGCCAACATCGGCGCACTGAATACCACATCTTCTGAGGACTACCTCGTTGAGGCTTGGTTCAAGGCCGACGAGACCCAGAATGGTGTTGCCTCTATCCTGAGCACACAGGTCATGGACCTGCGTCTGAATGCGAAAGGCGAACTGGAACTTGCGCTCACGAACGGTAGTGCGGCAGCAAATTCTTCACTTTACACTGTTCACTCTTCCCTTAATGACGGTCAGTGGCACCATGTTGCCATCAACGTGCTGAAGAGCAGCAACGGCTCTGGTATCATCTATGTGGACGGTCAGCAGTGCAAGCAACTGGCTTCTTCTGCTATGCCTGCCCTCTATGGCGACAAGCTGCTGCTGGGTGCTCACCGCACCAGTATTGACGGCCAGGGCCTCTATACCTACGACCAGATGCTGAAGGGTGCTATCGATGAGGTACGTATCTGGAAGGGTCGCCGTACGGCTGATGTTATCAAGAATAATATGTACAACCGCGTGAAGGCCGACGAGGCTGGTCTGGTGGGCTACTATCCCATGGAGAGCTTCGGCTTGGATCAGTTCAACCAGATTGTATCCAGTGCTACCTTCACGGAGCAGACTGCTACGAAGGATGCCGAGGAGTTGAACTTCTTTACCGATGGTGCTGCTTTAACTACTGGTACGGCCAGCAAGGATAATACTCCTGCGCTGAAGCAGGCTCCGGAGATGGAGAATGTAGAGTTCTCGTTCGTGGCCAGTGAACGCCAGATTAAGGTTGACCTCTCAGAACTGCCTGCCAAGATGGAGGGATGCAACATCTATATCACGGCAAAGAACGTGAAGGATGTTCACGGTAATATCGCTGATCCTATCACATGGTCTGTCTTTGTGCAGCAGAATAACCTGAAGTGGACCGAGGCAGAATGGAATGTGGTGAAGACCGGTACTGACGAGGCACAGTTCACTGCAACCATCGAGAATAGTGGTTCGGAGACTGAGACATGGAGCCTGAGTGGTCTGCCTGAGTGGCTCACCGTCAACGAAGATGGTGGTAACCTTTCGGCTCAGTCTAAGAAGACGCTGACCTTTACGGTAACTGCAGGACTGGCTATTGGTACCTATGATGCTACCGTCTACGTGACAGGAACACAGGGCATTCACGCACCTCTTAATATCTCTGTTGTTTCAGAGGGTGATGCTCCTAATTGGGTGGCTTCTACCGACGAGAATACGATGACTGTCATCGGACAGCTGAAGATTGACAATACCATTAGTTCTGATACAAAGGATATGGTGGCCGCGTTCCGTGGCACGGAGTGTGTAGGCGTGGCTCATCCTAAGTATTTCGCCAGCTACGATGCTTACTTTGTCATGTTGAGCATCTATGGTAAGGATGTGGCTAACCTCACCTACAAGGCCTATGATGCCAGCACGGGTCAGGTATATCCCTCTGTAAGCGTATCAAACGAGAGTGCCAACACTTTCGTGGCTGATAAGACCCTTGGTAAGTTTGGTGATCCTGTTGTCTTCACGCCGCTCAACGAGATTGAGCAGAGCCTGACTGTAGACCATGCTGGCTGGAAGTGGTTCTCACTCTATGCTAAGCCCAAGGATCCTTCTGCTGCAGTTGTCTTTGCTGATGCAAAGGATGATATCAGCGCTATCACCGATGGTACTCAGACAATCATCGACTGGGGTGCAAGTATGACCCTCAACAACTACGCATCAATGTACAAGCTCAATGCTGTCAAGGCCTTCGAGGAGAGTTTTGTGGGTGAACCTGTAAATCCCGGGTCTGTCAATATCTCCCTGGCGGCTAATAGTTGGACATGGATTGGTTATCCCGTACAGGCTACCAATTCTCTGGCTGCGGCCTTTGCAAGCGCAGAACCTCAGGAGGGTGATATGGTGAAGAATCAGTCAAGCTTCTCTGTCTATACCGGTTCTGAATGGCTTGGTACCCTTACGGCTATGCAGCCTGGTGATGGCTATGCTTATTTGTCAAATGCTACAAAGGAAAAGACCTTCAACTTCCCCACACCGAAGGTGAGCGGTAAGAAGAATGTTGTCCGCAAAGCCAGTGCTAAGCTGTCAGCTGTTAACTATCAACTCAAGGATAACATGACCATGATTGCCGTGGTGATGGATGGTGATAAGATGGTTGAGGATGCCGAGGTTAGCGTCTATGCAGGTGCCGAACTGCGTGGCTTGTCTACAGCTGCCATCAGCAACGGTAAGCACTTCATCACCATCGGTGGCGAGAACGCTGAGGTTCTGACCTATGTGGTGAAGACCGCTGAGGGTGAGTATCAGCTCCAGCAGGCCGACATCTTCCAGAAGGATATGGCGAAGGGTTCTGTGGATCAGCCTTACGTGCTACAGCTCAGTGAGGCTACAGGTATCGGTCTTATCAACAGCGGTATGGCTATCAAGGGCATACAGTTGATTGATAATGGAGGTCGTGTCGTGGCACATAATACCAAGAAACTCTATACCAAGAGCGACCTGAAGGCACTGCCCGCAGGTGTCTACTATCAGCAGGTAACCTTCCAGAATGGTCAGTCGTTCGTACAGAAGTTGATGAAATAACTATCGGAAGAATTCTGATTACTGAAATGGAGTTCCCTCCTGCAGGTTTTCCTGCAGTGAGGGAACTCTTTTTGTGGGGAGAATACTATGATGTGTGTTCTGGGTGTTGTTCCGTTGGACAAGAAAAGCGGGTGCAGCAACTTCTTGCTTCACCC
>JAEEGL017353921.1_pt1 | contig 12886 bp, 12 predicted proteins | sample 9134231 | NCBI WGS metagenome assembly JAEEGL01 (sample SAMN16246548, study PRJNA631951) | gut metagenome | biome: gut microbiome; feature: rumen; material: fiber-attached | host: Bos | place: Iran: Karaj | collected 2018-10
ACCCCGGACTTCGGCAGCACGGCCGACTTCATCGCCGAAGGCGTCGACCAGACGCGCGGCTGGTTCTACACCCTGCACGCCATCCACACGATGGTCAGCGGCACGCCCGCCTTCAAGCGCGTGATCTCCAACGGTCTCGTGCTCGACAAGAAGGGTGAGAAGATGAGCAAGCGCCTGGGCAACGCCGTGGATCCCTTCCAGGCGATGGACAAATACGGCGCCGACGCCCTCCGCTGGTATATGATGACCAACGCCCAGCCCTGGGACAACCTCAAGTTCGACGAGGCCGGCGTGGAGGAAGTCCGCCGCAAGTTCTTCGGCACGCTGTACAACTCCTACTCGGTGTTCGCGCTCTACGCCAACATCGACAGCTTCGACCCTTCCGCGGAGGCCGTCCCGTATGAGCGCCGCCCGATGTTTGACCGCTGGATCGTGAGCCGGCTCAACACCCTCGTGAAGGGTGTCGTGGCCGCCTACGAAGACTACGATATCACCACGGCGGGCCGCCTGGTGCAGGATTTCGTCTGTGACGACCTGTCCAACTGGTACATCCGCCTCAACAAGAAGCGCCTCTGGGGCGCCGGGATGAGCGAGGACAAGCTCTCCGCCTACCAGACCCTCTACGAGGTGCTCAAGGGCGTGGCCCTGCTGGGCGCGCCGATCGCGCCGTTCTATATGGAGCGGCTGTGGCTCGACCTCGTGCCGGATGCGGACTCCGTCCACTACTGCCCGATGCCGCGCTTCGACGCCTCCCTCGTGGACGAGGGGCTGGAGGAGAGCATGGGCTTCGCCCAGAAGGCCTCCTCGATGGTCCTCGCCCTGCGCAAGAAGGTGGGCATCAACGTCCGCAAGCCGCTGGCCAAGGTCCTCGTGCCGGTCATCGACGACACGGTCAAGGAGCACATCGAGCGCGTGCGCGGAATCTTCCTGACGGAAGTCAACGTCAAGGAGATCGAATTCCTGCACGACACCACGGGCATCATCACCAAGAAAATCAAACCCAACTTCAAGACCCTCGGCAAGGCCTACGGCAAGCAGATGAAAGAGATTGCCGCCGCGTTCGGGCAGCTCTCCCAGGAGGAGATCGCCGCCATCGAGCGGGCCGGGGCGGAATATGTCTTGCACCTGCCCTCCGGCGACGTCACGCTCGCCAAGGGCGATTACGAGATCCATTCCGAGGATATGCCGGGCTGGCTCGTCGCCACCGAAGGCGCGCTGACGCTCGCGCTGGACATCGTCCAGACGCCGGAGCTCGTCCGCGAAGGCCACGCCCGTGAACTCATTCATCCGATCCAGACCCTCCGCAAGGACAGCGGCTTCGAGGTCACGGACCGGATCGATACCGTCATCTATGCCGATGGCGAGGCTGCGGAGCAGATCCGCGCCGCGCTCTCGGAGTACGCGGATTACGTCGCCGCCCAGACCCTTTCGCTCTCGCTGGAGCAGCAGCCGCTCGCCGGCGCGCCCGCGGAGGCCGCGGAAGTGGAGTGGGGCGAAGGCGCCATCCGGATTTCTGTCAGAAAACACACTAGCTCTAACCTTCAATAGTATGGAAAAAGTAGACCAAAACGCCCAGACGGGTCAGAGAGTCCGCTATTCGGACGCCGAACTGGCCGAGTTCAAGGAAATCATCGAGGAGAAGCTCGCCAAGGCGAAGTCGGAATATAATACGCTGCGCCAGGTGGTGATGCACAACGGTACCAACGACATCGAGGACACGACCCCGTCGTTCCGCACGGTCGAGGATGACGGCGCGTTCCAGCTCTCCAAGGAAGAGGCGAGCCAGATGGCTCAGCGTCAGTACAAATTCATCCAGAACCTCGAGGCGGCCCTGATCCGCATCGAGAACAAGAGCTATGGCGTGTGCCGCGTGACCGGCCAGCTCATCCCCAAGGAGCGCCTGCGCCTCGTCCCGCACGCCACGTTGACCGTGGAAGCCAAGGAAATGCTCGCCAAGCAGGGCAAGAACTAGGCGTATGAAACTTTCCCGCGGCAAGCGGCTGCTGCTGCTTGGCATTTTGCTCGTCGTCATCGACCAGGTGATCAAATACCTGGTCAAGACGAACATGGAGCTGGGCGAGCAGATCAACGTGATCGGCCAGTGGTTCCGCCTTTGTTTCGTGGAGAACGAGGGAATGGCTTTCGGCATGGCCTTCGGCGGCCAGATCGGCAAGTTCCTGCTCTCGCTGTTCCGCATCGTGCTGAGCGGCTTCCTGATCTGGTGGATCCGGTCGCTGACCAGGAAGGAAACGCCTGTCGGCGTGCTGGTCGGCCTGACGATGATTACGGCCGGTGCGATCGGCAACATCGTCGATTCGCTCTTCTACGGCATGATCTGGGACTATGCCCCGTTCATGTTCGGCAAGGTGGTCGACATGTTCTTCTTCCCGCTGATCCGGGACGGCGAACGCGTGATCTTCTTCAGCCCGGTGTTCAATTTCGCAGATTCCTGCGTGACCGTGGGTGCTTTCTATCTGGCTCTTTTTCAGTGGCGTTTTTTCGTCAAGGACGATAAATCCGAGAAAAAGAACTAAATTTGCAGCCCCGTTTCCGGAGGTGTGGCCGAGTGGTCGATGGCGGCAGTCTTGAAAACTGTTGTACGGCAACGTACCGGGGGTTCGAATCCCTCCGCCTCCGCGCAATGCAGTGCAGACAAAGGAGCTGCGCAGACGCGCAGCTTTTTTGATGGACGGGGAGCCCGTTGAGAGCTTGCTCTCATAAGGGCACCCCGTCCGGCAAAAAGAGCCGGAGGCTCGCCTTTGTCTGCACTGCTCCCGGAGAAACTGGGAAAAGGCCCGCGCAGCGGGACTAATCCCTTCCGTTTATGATGAATATGATGCACCCGCACGGGAGCTCCGAAAAGGACCTCTCTTCCCGCCGTTTCTTCATCCGCAGGATGGACACCTCGGGCTACGTCAAGCCCGCGGAGGTCCCCGTTTCGCGCTTTCCGCTCATCGCATTCATCTACGTCACGTCCGGCGAAGTGCTGGTCGAATCCGAAGGCACGCCGTTCCTCTGCCAGGCCGGCCATCTGCTGCTGTTCCCGCCGATGTGCCCCTTCGCCACCCGCTACTACCGCGACGCGGTGGGCTATATGGGCGGTTTCCAGCCTGCGGCGCTGCCCGACAGCGCGCCGCTGCGCTTCCTGACCGCGCCGCACCACCAGGCGTTCTGGTTCGACGAAGGCGCGTTCGTGAGCGAACTCTTCAACATGCTCGCCGAGTCGTTCGCGAAGCACGACGAGCTGTTTATCGAGAAGGGCCTCGACCTGCTCCTGTCGCGCATCAAGTGGGGCGACGTCCAGTCGTTCCCGCCGGCCGTCAGCGCGTTCCTGGAGTCGGTCTTCGCCGAAGACCGGACGCCGGGCAGCATCGCCTCCTACGCGGAAGAGGCCGGCATCAGCGAGAATTACCTCAGCCGCCTGGTCAAGAAGGCCACGGGCCGCAGCGTCGGGGCGTGGATCGACATCGTGCGCATTTCGCGCGCCAAGCGCCTGCTCGCGGCGACCGACCAGCCCGTCATCGACATTGCCGCCGCCGCCGGCCTGGAAGATCAGTCCTACTTCGCCCGGCTGTTCAAGAAAGAGACGGGCATGACGCCTTCCGCCTTCCGCAAGAAGATGCAAGGATAATCCTAATCTTGTCCTGCGGCGGACTAAATACTTTGTCCCTTTTTGCCGAACTTTGCGTGGCAAATCAGTGAATATGAACAAGAATAATCTCTACTTCGTAGCGGCTGCCATCTGGGGCATCCCGGGCATGATCATCACCCTGAAAGGCTTCCGGGCCTACCTGACGATGCCCGCCGAGTCGTTCTGGTGGCTTCTCCTGATTACGGCCGGCGTCCTGGCGGGGTTCTTCTTCATGTTCCGGCGCATCGTGGACAGATATTCCGCGCGGATCGCCGCGCTCCCTGCACGCACTGACTTCTTCCAGGCTTTTCCGCTCCGCGGATGGATCCTGGTCGTGTCCATGATGTGTCTCGGGATGGCCCTGAAATTCATTCCGGGCGTCCCGGCCGCTTTCACCGCTTCTTTCTACAGCGGGTTGGGACCGATGCTCCTGTGGTCGGCCCTGCGTTTCATCTCAAAGCGTAAAACACTATGAATTTCAATGGTATCATCGTCGGCGCGGCCATCTTCTTCAGCATCGGCATCTGCCACCCCGCCGTCATCAAAATGGAGTATCACCTGGGCCGGAAGTGCTGGTGGATGTGGCTCGTGGCCGGCCTGTTTTTCTGCGGCCTCTCGCTGCTGATCGAGAACGACACGCTGTCCACGATCGTCGGCGGCTTCGCCTTCTCGTGCCTCTGGGGCATCGGCGAAGTGCTGATGCAGGAGAAGCGCGTGCTGCGCGGCTGGTTCCCCGAGAATCCCAAGCGCCACGATTATTACGAGAAACGCCGCAAAGAATTGCAGGGGAAATATTAATTCCTTATCTTCGTAAGACTTAGTTGTATTACGTATAGATAAGGTTATGACAAAGATTCAGATGACCACCCCGCTGGTGGAGATGGATGGGGACGAAATGACCCGGATCCTCTGGAAGATGATCAAGGACGAGCTGATCCTGCCGTTCGTCGACCTCAAGACAGAATACTACGACCTGGGCCTCGAGAACCGGGACCGCACCGCCGACCGGGTCACGGTCGAGGCGGCCGAAGCCTGCCGGAAATACGGCGTCGGCGTGAAGTGCGCCACCATCACCCCCAACGCACAGCGGATGACGGAATACAAGCTCCATCAGATGTGGAAGAGCCCCAACGGCACCATCCGTTCCATCCTGGACGGCACGGTGTTCCGCGCGCCCATCACCATTCCGTCCATCCATCCGGTCGTCCGGAACTGGGAGAAACCCATCACGATCGCCCGTCACGCCTATGGCGACGTCTATAAGAGCGTGGAGCTGAAGGCCGAAGGCCCGGGCACGGCCCGGCTGGTCTTCGACGGCGCCGACGGCAGCCACAGCGAAGCCGTGATCCAGGAATTCAAGGGCGCGGGCGTGATCCAGGGCATGCACAACACGGACAAGTCCATCCGCTCTTTCGCGCACGCCTGCTTCAAATATGCCGTGGATACCCGCCAGGACCTCTGGTTCTCCACCAAGGACACGATTTCCAAGACCTACGACGCGCGTTTCCGCGAGATCTTCGACGAGGTCTATGCCGGATACAAGGCGCAGTTCGAGGAGCTGGGCATCACCTATTTCTATACCTTGATCGACGATGCGGTCGCGCGCGTGATCCGCAGCAAGGGCGGGTTCATCTGGGCCTGCAAGAACTACGACGGCGACGTGATGAGCGACATGGTCTCGACGGCTTTCGGTTCGCTCGCGATGATGACCAGCGTGCTGGTCAGCCCCGACGGGAACTATGAGTACGAGGCCGCGCACGGCACGGTGACGCGCCACTACTACCGCTATCTGCAGGGCGAGGAGACCTCCACCAATCCGATGGCGACCATCTTCGCCTGGAGCGGCGCGTTGCGCCAGCGGGGCCTGAAGGACGGCCTGTCCGCGCTCACGCAGTTCGCCGATGCGCTGGAGGCCGCGTGCTTCGATACCCTCGGCGACGGCATCGCCACCAAGGACCTCGTGAACCTGATGGAAGGCGTCACGCCGAAGTCCGTCAACTCCGCACAGTTCATCGCCGCCATCCGGGAGCGCCTGGAGAAGAGCTTGTAATAAGCTATGAAAAGGAGCCTTGCCTTATTATTCGCGCTTGCGCTGCTCGTATCCTGCAGCCACCAGCATTATTATACCTACCTCCGGGCGGCGGAAGAGCGGGAGACCGTGACGGCCGCGCAGCGGGAGGAGTATGCCGCCGCCGGCTGGCGCCTCGAGCGCCGCGACCGGGAGAAGCTGCCGGACAATTTCCGGACCTGCCGGGATACGTTCCGGAGACGGGACGCCGTGCCGGGCTATGACCCGGACTTCGTGCCGACCCGCAAGGGCCTGGACGAGCTGAAGGTGAGCGCCAGCTCGGACTTCAGCGCCGGGGAGCTGGATGCCGTGATCGCGGAGATCCGCAAGGTGCACGACGGCCCGATCACGGTCGTGGATCTGCGCAAGGAGACGCACGGTCTGCTGAACGGCAACCACGTGTCCCGTTACGGCAAGCAGAACTGGGACAACATCGGTCGGGGCCGCGAGGAGATCATCTCGGAAGAAGCGGCGATGCTCCACGGGACCGTTGGCACGCAGGTGGATTTTGGGGGCCGCCCGGGCGGCCGTTCCAACACGCTGGACGTCACTTCCGCCCAGACGGAGGCTGAGCTCTGCGCCAGCCGCGGCATCGGCTATTTCCGCCTGACGGTGCTCGACCACTGCTTCTCCGATCCGGAGAGCATCGACGAGTTCATCGCTTTCGTCCGGAACCTTCCGGCGGACACCTGGCTCCACGTCCACTGCCAGGGCGGTGTGGGCCGGACCAACATGTATCTGGTATTCTATGATTTCCTGCGTAATCCGGACGTGCCGGAGAAGGACGTGATCTACCGCCATTTCAACCAGGGCGGCAACTTCATGTACTACAAGGGAGACAAGCCGGGCGAGGCGGCCTACAAGGTGCCCCTTGCCCAGGAAAAGGCGGAAATGATCCCGCTGGTCTACAAATATATCCAGGAGCAGCAGCCCAAGGGCTTCAAGCGTACCTGGACGCAGTGGAAGGCTAAACAGAAACAGAGATAAAGATGGAACTGAACGAACTTAGACTCGACATCGCTCGGAACCAGAAGAGCGGTCTGCATTTCATCCTGGCCGCCATTTTCATCTGGACCCTGATCCTGGTCTCCCAGCTTCTCGATCTGTCCCTGCTGCAGCAGAACATGTTCATTTTCTGCGGCTCGGCGGTGCTGATTCCCTTCGCGCTGCTCGCTTCGAAGATCCTGCACGTCGATTTCCAGGGCAAGGGCAATCCGCTCTCCAAGCTGGGACTGCTGTTCAGTCTCAACCAGCTGGTTTATATCCTGATCGCGATGTGGGCCTTCGCGGAGTCTCCGGAGCACATGCTGATGATCTATGTGATCATCTTCGGTGCGCATTTCATGCCGTATTCCTGGCTCTACCGTTCTCCGGCCTATCTCGTCATGTCGATCGCGGTCCCGGTCGCGGCGCTGGTCATCGGCCTGACGCTGCCCCGGTACTTCCTCGCCCTCCTCGCGCTCGTCGCGCTGGTCGCCCTGGCCTTCGCCCTCCACCGCGAGTGCAAGAAACGCTAGGCTCCGGGATCACCCTTGCCGCACGGGTTGCCTTCAGGCAGAGGGTGGTTGGCGTTGCGCCAGTTTTCCCAGCTGGTGCGGCGATGAAAGAACGTGGACTCTTGAAGGTGTGAACATCCTGAGAATTTTGTATTTTTGAAGAGCGGACACTTGAAGTCGCAGAATGCGACATCAAGATAGAAAGGCCCGAGTATTGAACTGACTATGAGAGAAGAGTTAAAAGTTTTGAATTCTGGGGTGGTCATCAGCGACCATCCTGTCGAGAAAAAGATATTTACCATTCGTGGCGTCCAGGTTATTCTTGACCAGGATCTCGCGATACTATATGGCGTAGAAACCAGGCGACTCAATGAACAGGTCAAGCGCAATATCAGCCGCTTTCCGGAAGACTTCATGTTCCAACTTACTTCAGAGGAGTTCAAAAACTTGAAATCGCAAAATGCGACATCAAGTTGGGGCGGTCGCAGAAAGCTTCCCAATGCGTTCACGGAACTCGGTGTCTCCATGCTCAGTAGTGTGTTGACTTCTGAAATTGCCATTCAGGCCAATATTCAGATTATGCGGGCTTTTGCCGCCATGCGTCGCTTCTTGGTTTCCAACGCGCAAGTTTTCCAGCGTTTGGAGAACGTGGAATACAAACTTATCGCTACCGATCAGAAAGTTGAAAGGCTTTACGACATGCTTGAAGAAGGAAAATTGGAGCCCAAACAGGGCATTTTCTTCGAGGGCCAGATCTTCGATGCGTATAGTTTTGTTTGCGGCTTGATTAAGCGGGCAACGCGGGAAGTCATCCTTTTCGACAACTTCGTTGACGAAACCGTATTGACCCTTCTTGACAAACGTGGGGCCGGTGTCTCGGCCACCATCTATTCCAGGCAAATCTCTCAGCAATTGCGACTGGATTTGGCCCGGCACAACGCTCAGTATGCGACCATCTCTATTAAACCGCTCAATAAGGCGCACGACCGGTTCCTTATCATCGACGATAAAGTCTACCATATCGGGGCCTCGCTTAAAGACCTGGGCAAAAAGTGGTTTGCTTTCTCCCTGATGAACGACATTACCCCGCAAGTTCTGATATCAAAGATATAAGTTAACCAACGGGTAAAGAATCTTATACACCCATCGTTCACCCAGGACACCAAGGGAGAGATGTTGTAAATGGAATTCGACACCATCTTATATTCAATTGCACATCCATCTGGGAGTCCTTTTTGTAAGCAAATCCAATTTAAGTAATAATCCATTTTTTGAGAGATACATAAAGGGGGCTACAACCGCTCTTCTAAACTCTTTCCTTTGAGATTGGTATTTTTGTGCTTGTACGGGCGCTAAAAAATGATAGTCAGGGCATTATGATGCTTGACCAGTCGCGAGTTCTCCGTAGGTCACATTGAGAATCGTTAAGCTGAAACGATGAAGTAGTGTCATTCAATATAGTGCACTTGATTGCCGGTTATTTCGGAGAAAAACGTTAAATTTGTCATTAATACACAGCGCAAAACACAATGGCCCAATCCGTAGAACCCCAGATCGCCGATCTTGTAAACGGCTGGTTAAAGCATTATAAACTCAAATATTTCATTGAGCAGGATGCTCCTAATTCCGAGATCAAGAATGCCTTAAATGAGTATGAATCAAAACAAGGCGGGAGTGGTGGAAACAGACCTGATTGCAATTTGCTTTTGCAGGATAGTCGAGGTGAATGGTGGCCAATCCTAATTGAGTGCAAAGGATATAAAGACAAATTGGTCAAGTTGGATGCGGACGGACAAGTTGCCAACCGTAATACAAAGGGACAGCCCGAGTATAAGAACATCAGCCAATTTGCTGTTAACGGTGCCGTGCATTATGCCAATGCCATATTACATTACACTTCCTATGAGCATATTATCGCTATAGGTATTACTGGTTTCCGAGATGGCGCTACTAAGGAATTACACCATGAATTGGGCGTATACTATGTCGGGAAGAGCAATTATGGCGTAGGGCAAAGAATCGATGATTTTACAGACCTATCATTCCTTGCTCCCAAACACTTTAACTCTTTTGTTGAGAAAGTGCGTGACCTTAGCCTTCCCCCGGAAGAGCTTGAGAAACTGAAACAGCGTAGAGAGCAGGAGATTAACATTAGTCTTGTAAAACTGAATAACGAAATCTTCAAAGAAGAAAAAGGCCTGCTGGAGAAGGACCGTATCTATTTGGTTGCTGCGACCATTATTGCGACTCTTGGTATTCCGGATAAAGTTAAGCCCCTAGATAAGAGCGAACTGAAATCTTCGCAAGAGTTAGGATCGCGTGACGGTGATATCATTGTTCATAAAATTCGGAATTTTCTTGCAGATAAGGACAAACACATCCCGGAGGACAAACAATCATTGATCGTACGCACTTTGGAGAATACGTTGACAACGGATAATATTAATCGACCCGAGAATGGAGAGAGTCAACTTAAGCGCGTATTCGTGAAGATATTTGATGATCTGGGCATGTATTACAAGATTGGCCTCTCAACAGACTTTACCGGACGCCTTTTCAATGAAATGTACCAGTGGCTTGGATATACTCAAGACAAACTTAATGATGTTGTGTTGACACCTTCTTATGTGGCGAAGCTTTTAGTTAAACTTGCCCATGTAGACAGGAATAGCTATGTCTGGGATTTCGCAACAGGTAGTGCCGGTTTGCTTGTGGCGGCCATGAATGAAATGATGGATGACGCTAAATTGAACATCCATTCGCCAGAAGGTTTTGCTCGAAAAGAGGCAGAAATTAAAGGAAAGCAATTGCTTGGGCTGGAGATTCTGCCAGATATCTATATGCTGGCCATAATCAATATGATTTTAATGGGCGATGGTCGTTCGAATATTTTGAATCAGGATTCCCTAAACGGTTATAACGGGGATTACTTGTATTCAGACCCGGGAAAAAGTTTTCCTGCCACAGCTTTCGTCTTGAACCCTCCGTATTCAGCTGCGGGCAATGGTATGGTATTCGTCAAGCAGGCATTGTCTATGATGAATCAGGGTTATGCTGCAATTATTATCCAGAATTCGGCGGGAAGTGGCAAGGCCGTAGAATACAATCGTAGCATCCTCCAACACTCCACACTTTTGGCAAGCATCAAGATGCCAATAGATTTGTTTATCGGCAAGAGCTCGGTACAAACAAATATTTACGTATTTCGCGTAGGAGAAGCGCACCATAAGGATGATGTAGTTCGCTTCATTGATTTCAGAAACGATGGCTATACACGCACAAACCGCAAAAAAGCATCAGTAAATCTGCGTGATACAGACCATGCTCGTGAGCGCTATCAGGAGGTTGTTAATCTTGTGCGTAATGGTAGTTCGGCATTACATTATCTGAGGCCAGAGGATTATTACGAGGGTTATATTGATCCGTCGAACGGCGCAGACTGGAATCAATCGGCACCTGTTGACACTCGTCCCACGGTTGAGGACCTAAAGCGGACAGTGGCAGACTACCTTGCTTGGGAAGTATCCACCCTCCTTAAGAAACAAGCGAGTGGGGAGGACGGCCTGGGAAAATGCTAGCCCCACTTGAGGATAAGTTAAATGGCGTCAAGTGGGGCGAATACAAGGTCCCGGATATTTTTGAGGTCCGCAATACCCATAATATTTTATCGACAGAAGTTTTAGCCGATAGCGGTGAAACTCCATATTTATGTGCAAGCAGCGATAATAATGCTGTCTCCTCTTTTATTGATTACAAAAAGGATTTGATTGAAGAGGGGAACTGCATTTTTATCGGAGGTAAGACTTTTGTGGTAACATATCAAGAAAGGGATTTCTTTTCTAATGACAGTCACAATCTTGCACTTTATCTAAAAGATAGTAATAACCGTACGAAGTCGAGCCAGTTATTTATTTCGGCATGTATTTATAAAAGCCTTTCACACAAGTATTCTTGGGGGAATAGCATTAGTTTCAAGAAAATACAAGAAGATGTAATAAGCCTGCCTCAAACAGAAACGGGCGAGATTAATTTTGCGTTTATGGCGCTTTGTATGCGCGAACTCGAGGAGTCGCGCTTGCGCGAACTCAAAACTTATCTAATCGCTTCTGGGCTAAATGATTATCATTTAACAACAATCGATCAAGCGTCTTTAGACACCTTTGCTAAAACCAGATGGCGTTCGTTCAATATACAAGAGCTTTTTGGGAAATCTACCCGCGGTAAGCGGCTTAAAGGTGAGGACAGAACACCCGGTTCGCTTCCTTTTGTTACCGCCGGAGAGGCCAATACTGGCATATCTGCATTCATTGGAAACCAAGTCGAAGTGTTCATGAGTAATACGACGACCATCGATATGTTTGGCTCTGCTAAATATCGAAACTACGACTATGGCGCTGATGACCATGTGGCGGTAGTACATACTGAGTCGCTTCCAAAGAATGCAGCCATCTTTGTGGCCGCTTCCTGTCACAAAGCGGCTCATACTGGGAAATTCGACTATGGGCATAATTTCTATGCGAAAGATGCCGATGAATTGAATATTATGCTTCCTGTTTGCGCTGACGGCCACCCGGATTTTGACGAGATGGAGCATTTGATTGCAGCCATCCATAAAATGGTTATTACTGATGTGGCTGAGTTTACCTCAAGAGAACTTTCCACAACTCGACAGGTAGTAGAAGATAATCGACCTGAAACAGTTATCAAAAAGAGATGCATTCACAGGAGTTATAAATTAGGTCGTATCCCCCTGTATTCCCTCCGTGCCGCATGTGGCCGATTTGAGGGAAATGAAATACCTGAAGTTAACGGATGGGTTGATGCTTCTGGACTCGGTTTCTCCCCAAACAAGGATAAGCATTTTGTTGTCTACGCTAAGGGAGACTCAATGATGCCCCAAATACATGATGGCGATCTTTGTGTATTTGAATGGTACAAAGGCGGTTCGCGTGAGGGGGAAATTGTACTCACTCAAAGCAGCGATTATGACTCAGACTATGACGGGAAATACACTATCAAACGTTACCATAGCGAGAAACAGGCTTCAGAGGATAGTTGGCAGCACACTAAGATTCAGTTATTCCCGCTTAATCCAGAATACGATCCCATTGTATTAACCACTGAGGATGAGGACGAGTATCGGACGGTCGGGGTGTTGAAGAGAATAATAACTGCGTGAGAAGACGCAAGATAATCGTTATGTGGAGTTGATGATTTTCTTCCGAATATCGGACGATGACAATACGAATAGACGTTTTGTTAGAGAGAAGCATTGTCAAAGCTGTCCTGTAATCGTAAGAGGGAGAATCGCTTGAATTTGAGGAGGTGGATATAGCCGTCCTCGATAGAATAGCTTGCGAAAGAACAGCCTTTCTCTTCACTTCCTGCGAGGCAGTTCTGAGGCGCGAAGCGCCGAAAAAGGTAATCCCTCACGTTCGGGATTTGGTCGCACTGCGTGCGCCCACATCCCTCGGTCACCGCGAGCAAAGCAAAAAGGGACGAGACTTCGTCTCTTTTTGCATATTGGAGCACCCTTTCAAGAGCGAGCTCTTGACGGTCGCTCCAATACACAAAAACGCCGCACATTGTGCGGCGTCCTTTTTTGCTTTGCATAGCGCGGTGAGTGAGGGATTCGAACCCCCGGTACGTTGCCGTACACCTGTTTTCGAGGCAGGCTCCTTCAACCACTCG
>JAEEGL011134894.1_pt1 | contig 12885 bp, 17 predicted proteins | sample 9134231 | NCBI WGS metagenome assembly JAEEGL01 (sample SAMN16246548, study PRJNA631951) | gut metagenome | biome: gut microbiome; feature: rumen; material: fiber-attached | host: Bos | place: Iran: Karaj | collected 2018-10
AAAGAGATGTTTTACATCTCTTGGCTGCATTTAGCTGACATTTACCTATCCGAATCCAATAGTTAGCAAAGCTAACTATTCGCATCACTCGCGGAGCTTTTGTAGAGTTGCGAAGCAACTCTTGCAGTCAGGAGCTTGAACCCCGACTGAGTGAAGCTTGTTATAACTCCCACCTATGCTACGCTTAGAGGTGGGGGATTTCTCCGACTGAGTTAAAAATCTTGCAGATGTATCTACCCGTGATTATTAATAAAGCTTTCTTTTCGGTATAAGGAGATACAAACTAATATGAATAATAAAGAGAGTATCACAGGAATTTCAATAGAGAAAGCTCTGGAAAATCTATTAAAAAGTGCTTCTGTTATAAAGGATATAGAGAAGGTTGACTTAGATGAAGCATACTTTAGAGTACTGGCAGAGGATATATATGCAGACTATCCGGTACCTGACTTTAACAGGTCTGCTATGGATGGCTATGCAGTGTGCGCAAAAGACATAGCAGGAGCTTCTAAAAGTAACCCTAAGGTACTTAGTGTAAAGGGAGAGCTTCTTGCCGGAGACTATAAAGAATTTGTTTTCGAAAAAGGAAGTGCTGTTCGGGTTATGACAGGAGCCTATATTCCCGATGGTTACGACACTGTAGTCATGCAGGAGGATACTGATTACGGGGCTGAAGAAGTAAAAATCAGTAAAGAATTAAAAAAGGGAACAAATGTAAGTCCTGTAGGGGAAGATATAAAAGAAGGAGAAAAGATTCTAGAGAAGGGGACCCGCCTTTTAAGAACTCATATCGGACTTTTGGCAGAGCTTGGGATAGATAGTGTAGACTGCACTGTAAAACCCAAAATCGATATTATCTCTACAGGCTCTGAGCTTTTAGAACCGGGAGAAAAAAGACAAAAGGGAAAAATATATAATAATATTTCTTATATGATAAAGGCAATTCTTAAAAGAGAGGGGCTTAAAGTAAGGCAATTTAGATGTAAAGATGATATAGAAGAGCTTACTCGCATGCTTAAAGAAAGTTTAGCGTACGCTGATATAGTGATTACTACCGGAGGAGTTTCTGTTGGAAAGAAGGATCTTTTGCATGAAGCACTTGATATGATAGAAGCAGAAAAGATTTTTTACAGAGCAGATATACAGCCGGGAACTCCTACTATAGGAAGCATAAAGCATGGCAAGGTTATATTGTCATTATCCGGAAATCCTTATGCAGCTCTTGTAAATTTTGATTATTATATATGGGAAATAATTGCTTACATTACATGCTGTCCTGAATATGGGACTACATATACAGAGGCTATAATTCATAATGATTATGAAAAGAAAAATAAACATAGAAGATTCTTAAGAGCTTTTATAGATGAAGGTGGAGTGTGGTTAAGAACTAAAGAAAACAGAGCTTGTGTTATATCAAATCTTAAATCATGTAATTGCTATGTGGATTTAGAAGCCGGAAGAACACTGAAAAAGGGAGATAAGGTAAGAGTATTATATATAAAACAGTAAGGAGCTTAAGGTGCAGGAATCAATATTTGACAAGCTTTCCATTGGTATACTTACAGGTGGTAAGAGTAGCCGAATGGGAAAGGATAAGGCTTTGTTAAAAATAAATAACGAAACATATATTAAAAGATTAACAGAGGAAATGGGAGATTTTAAGGATCTCCTTGTTTCTGCGTCTAAAAAAGGCTTATATGAGAGCTTTAGTAAAGTAACAGTTTATGATGAACATGATAGCATTGGCCCCATAGAGGGTATCAGACAGGTCCTTAAGAGCGCTAAAAATGAATATGTTTTTATATGTGCTATAGATATGCCTTTTATAACCAAAGAGCTTGTATCTTACATGTCAGAATTCATATCATCTGATTATGATTGTTATGTGATTGCAGATGAAGATCACCTGCAACCGCTTTGCGCTATATACAGTAAAAAGTGTCTTCCCGTGATTGAAAAGCTTATTACGGAAAAGAGCTATCGTTTATTTAATATATTTAAAAGTGTAAGAACCAAATTCATAAGTTTAAAGTTCTCATGCTTTGATAAAAAAACAGTAAAAAATATAAATACAAAGGATGAATATATGAAAGCTGTTTTTCCTATTGTTTTTTGTGTGAGCGGATATAAAAATACAGGAAAAACCGGACTCATAGAAAAAATAATAAATGAGTACATATCTAGAGGTATGACGGTTGGTGTACTAAAACATGACGGGCATGATACTATAGAGGATGCAGTGGGCACTGATACCTACAGATTCGCATCCGCAGGTGCCTGTATAACTGCTGTTACAAGTGATACACGCTATGCTGTCTTTTCTGCTTCTCATGATGATTATGAAGCATTGATAGATATGATGAAATTATCTAAAGCATCTCCTCAGGTGATTATACTTGAAGGCTTTAAGAATTCTGATTATCCTAAGATTGAGATAGTAAGAAAAGAGATTTACGAAAAAAGCGTATGCGACAGCAGTAAACTGATATGTGTAGTAACCGACTGCTTATCTCCTGATGATGTTGAGTGTCCTATATTTGGGACAGGTGACATAGAGGGGATTTTTTCATGTTTAGAAGATTATTTTGGATTACAAGAGGAAATATAAATGAAATTAATTAAGACCACTGAGGCTGTCGGACATGTGATTTGCCATGATATAACCAGGATTATACCAGGTAAGGAAAAGGGAGCGGTTTATAAAAAAGGACATATTATAAAAGAAGAGGATATCCCCGTACTTCTTTCTGTCGGAAAGGAAAGTCTCTATGTATGGGAGAATGATGAAAATATGCTTCATGAGGACGAAGCAGCAGAAATCTTAAAGAAAATCTCTGTAGGAGATTCAAAAGACTTTATATGCACTAAGCCCTCGGAAGGAAAGATAGAGATTAAGGCAGGGGTACGCGGGCTTTTTAAAGTTGATTCAAAGCGATTAAAAGAGGTAAACAGCTTTGGAGAGATGATGATTGCAACCATACATGGTAATCAAAGAGTAGAAAAGGGACAGCGTCTTGCAGGAACGAGAATAATACCTTTGGTTATTGAAAAAGAAAAGCTTGAAAAGGTAAGCGCTCTTGTAGGAGTTGAACCTTTGTTTTCCATAAAAGAATTTAAGAAGATGACTTACAGTATCATAACTACCGGAAATGAAGTATACAAAGGTCTTATAAAGGATGCATTTGGCCCTGTACTAAAGAGCAAGATGGATGAATATCCTACTGAATTTAGAGAGCAGGTTATACTTCCTGATGATAAAGAAAAAATTACTGATGCCATATGTAAGCAGTTAGATAAGGGCGTGGATATAATCCTCTGCAGCGGAGGTATGAGCGTAGATCCGGATGACTGTACACCCGGAGCTATAAAGGATGCGGGAGCTAATATAATAAGCTACGGCGCACCTGTTCTTCCGGGAGCTATGTTTCTTTTAGCTTATGTGGAAAAAGCAGGAAAAAGGTCTGTGATTCTTGGACTTCCCGGTTGCGTTATGTATAATCGTCGTACTGTATTCGATCTCTGCTTGCCACGTATTATGGCAGGAGAGACCATAACGCACGAAAGCCTTGTATCCTACGGAGAAGGCGGACTTTGTCAAAATTGCGAAGTGTGTCATTTTCCAAATTGCGGCTTTGGTAAGTGATTTTTTTGGAATGGACTACATCGGAGGAAATGTATATGAATAGGCTGTCACACATTGATGAAGATGGAAATGCATCTATGGTTGATATAACCGAAAAGAGTGAAAGCATAAGAGTGGCAAGAGCAAGTGGAATAATAAAAGTAAGTAAAGATATATTCCTGGCTATAAGAGAGAAAAGTAATCCTAAGGGAGATGTTATAAGCACAGCAAGAATAGCCGGAATAATGGCAGTTAAGCGTACTCCGGAGCTTATTCCACTGTGTCATGCTTTACTTATAACCGGTATCAACATAGACTTTTCTTTTCATCAAGAGGAAGGGTATATATCATGCGAATGCGAAGTAAAGCTTACAGGAAAAACCGGAGCTGAAATGGAAGCTCTTACAGGAGTAAGTGTTGCTCTTCTAACTGTATATGATATGTGTAAGGCTATAGATAAAACCATGGAAATATCAGACATTAGACTCGAAGAAAAGAGTGGAGGCAAAAGTGGTCATTATAAAAGGAAATTATAATGAAAATATTTAATAAAAAACTATTAAAATTCAGTGCTGTATGTATGCTTATAATTGCAGTTGCTATAGCTAATACAGCATGTGGTAACACAAGTGATTCAAGCAAAAGTTCTGAGAAAAAAGAAAGTAAAACCGAGCTTATAATACTCGCTGCAGCATCTCTAACTGACGCATGCAATGAGTTGAAGGAAATGTATGAAAAAGAGCACGAAGACATAAAGCTTACTTTTTCATATCAAAGTTCAGGAGCACTTCAGGCGCAAATCGAAGAGGGTGCACCTGCCGATGTTTTTTTCTCTGCTGCTACTACACAGATGGATGCTCTTACAGAAGGCGGATTTGTAGAGAAAGATGATGTAAAAAAGCTATTGGAAAATAAAATAGTACTGGTAACACCTGCAGAGGGTGATGAAAAAATAAGTGACTTTAAGGATGTTACCGGAAAAGATGTTTCGCTTATAGGTTTAGGCGATCCGGATAGCGTTCCCGCAGGTCAGTACGCAAAGACTGTATTTGAAAATATGGGAATATGGGATAAGGTATCTAAGAAGGCTAATTTTGGTACAGACGTACGTGCTGTCCTCACGTGGGTTGAGGAAGGAGAGGTTTCATGTGGTGTTGTATATGCAACTGATGCTTACACTACAGATAAGGTAAAGATTGTAGCCGAAGCTCCTGAAGGAACCTGTGATAAGGTTTATTATCCGGTAGCAGCTTTAAAGGGAAGTGAGCATAAGACTGAGGCAGATGAGGTTAGTGAGTTCTTTGGAAGCCAGGAAGCGCTAAAGGTGTTTGAAAAGTACGGATTTACTCACGTATAAAACTATTAGTAATATTGGAGGAGCTTATGGACATGACTCCCTTATGGATATCCCTTAAGGTTGCAAGCATGGCTACGATTTTTACATTTTTTTTAGGGATAATCATTGCTGGATTCATAACTTTTAAATCAAGAGTAAAGCACTTAGCGGATGGATTTTTTAGTCTTCCGCTGGTGCTTCCTCCAACTGTTGTTGGATTTATACTCTTAATAATATTTGGCAAAAATTCAAGTCTTGGAAAAGTGCTTTTAAAGATGGGAATTAATGTAATATTTACATGGCAGGGAGCAGTTATAGCTTCGGTTATCATATCATTTCCTGTTATGTACAGAACCCTAAGAGGTGCTTTTGAGCAGGTTGATAAAAATCTGATTCATGCAGGTATGACACTGGGGCTTTCTGAATTTAAAATCTTTAGAAAGATAATTATATCGGAAGCTTGGCCAGGAGTAGTTGCAGCTACGGTTTTATCCTTTGCGAGAGCCTTAGGAGAGTTTGGAGCGACCATAATGATAGCGGGCAATATACCCGGAAGAACTCAAACCATGCCAATCGCTATTTATACGGCTATGCAAAGTGGAGACAGAAGTCTTGCGTTGAAGTGGGTATGCTTTGTTTCAGTGTTTTCAATTATAATTCTTTTTATAATGAATTTTATAACAGAGAAATTTGTAAAAAGATAAGATATAATTTCTGAAATTATTACGGTGAAATTTTATGAAACTTTATGTTAATATTGAAAAACAATTAGGAGATTTTTATTTGAAATCTTCATTTGAAACAGAAAATGAAATATTTGCCATGCTTGGACCTTCCGGATGCGGAAAAAGCCTTACATTAAAGTGTATAGCGGGTATCGAAACTCCTGATAGGGGAAGAATAGTACTTGGAGAAAAAGTACTTTTTGATTCTGAAAAAAAGATAAATCTAAAACCACAAATGAGAAACATCGGTTTCCTTTTTCAGGATTATGCATTGTTTCCAAAGATGACAGTTAAGGAAAATATACTTCTGGCTGCGTCTGATAAGGAGTATGCTTGTGGATTTAAGGAGCGCTTCTGCCTTCAGGATGTATGGGATAGTTATCCCGGAGAAATATCAGGTGGTGAGAGTCAAAGAACAGCTCTGGCTCGCATGCTTGCAGTTAAGCCGGAAGTTCTGCTTTTTGATGAACCATTTTCTGCCTTGGATAATTATCTGAGTACTCGTTTAGAGCATGAAATACTTGATATTACACAGGTCTTTAAAGGTCCTGTGGTATTTGTTTCTCATGATAGAAACGAGGTTTACAGATTAGCATCAAGAATAGCTGTTATGGATGAGGGTGAACTTATAGATATACAGGAAAAGCATGATTTTTTTGATGCACCTAAAAATCTTGCGTCCTCTAGGCTGACGGGATGTAAAAATAATTCTTCAGTGATTATTAAAAATGATAAAATTATGGCAACTGACTGGGGAGTTTCGATTTACTTAAAGGATATTTTGATTCCGAAAGAGACTCTTTATATCGGTTACAGAGCTCATTACTTTGAGTACTTAGGTAAGGAGTTTAAAAAGGGTGATAATATTATCAGTTGCAGGCAGGAGAGAATAATAGAGGATACATTTTCTGTTATAATATGCTTTAGAAACATAGATAATACTGTGAAATCCGAAAACTCACTGTTAACATGGGAGATAGAAAAGGATCTTTATGATGAAAATGAAGATGATATAAGAAATTCTGTTTTTGGATTGCGTATAAGACCGGAAAAGCTTATGTTTTTCGGGAAATAGGAATTTAATTATGAAGGATAATTACGGAAGAGAATTAGAATACCTAAGGATTTCCCTTACGGATAAGTGTAATTTGCGATGTAAGTACTGCATGCCAAAAGAGGGGATAAAATCCATAAATCATTCAGAAATACTTACTTTAGAAGAGATTATAAGGCTTACTCGCATCTTTACTTCTATGGGAGTTAAAAAGGTGAGGCTGACAGGTGGGGAGCCACTGGTTAGAAAAAATATCATGTATCTAATCCATGAGTTATCCGACATGGATTCTATTGAATCCCTTGGTCTAACCACCAATGCCATTCTTTTGGAAGAAAGCTTAGAAGAGCTTTATAAAACCCGTCTTAGAAACATAAATATAAGTCTTGATACACTAAATAAAGAAAATTTCTATAAGATTACCGGGTTTGATGGACTTGATAAGGTTATGAATGCATTGAAAAAGTGCGTATCTTACGGATTTAATGTGAAGGTAAATACTGTTCTTCTTCGTGGTGTAAATGATTCGGAGTATGAAAGTATAGCATTGCTTGCCAAGGAGGAGCCTGTCGAAGTCAGATTTATAGAGCTTATGCCTATGGGTATTGCTCAGAAGTATAATGGAATTAGATCTGAAGAAATCATAGATAAGCTTGGTAAGAATTATAAAATTCTTGATTTTTCGGATTCCGATAGTCATGACAGTAAAGATGCAGATAATAATGGTGTCACAGGGTCTTTTAAAGAAACTCTACATGCCCCTGCAAGAGTATATAAATTACAGGGCTTTAAAGGAAAAATCGGATTTATAAGCCCTTTATCGGATTCGTTTTGTGACCGTTGCAACAGATTAAGACTTACATCAGACGGAAGATTAAAGACCTGTCTTTATTATCCTCCGGGACTTAATCTTAAAGAATTAATAAGAGGGGGCGCCTCTGATGAAGAAGTAAAGAGTAAAATAAAAGAAGAAATCTTAAGAAAACCCTTAAAACATGGATTTTTAGGTGGGAGAGATTTTGAAGAACAAGAAAAAAGAAATATGAATGAGATTGGAGGTTAGTGTGGAGCAAGGTATAATAAAAGCAGTCTGTACTTCTGATAAAAAGGGAATTGCTAAGCAGGCGTGCGACGAAGTGAAACTAATAGAAAACCATGGTATAGAGGGTGATTGTCATGGAGGTACAGAAAGGCAGGTTAGCTTGCTTTCTTATGAAAGGGTACGTGAGTTTGAAAAAAGTATAAACGGTAATTTTAAGCTTGAAGCAGGTGCTTTCGGTGAAAATCTGCTCGTGTCAGGATTGGATTTTAAGAGCCTTTCCATAGGTTCTAAATTAAAATGTGAAGAGGTTTTATTAGAAATCACTCAGATTGGAAAAGAGTGTCATACGGATTGTAATATAGCTAAGCATACGGGAAAGTGCATTATGCCAACTGAAGGTGTATTTGCAAAAGTTTTAAAAGGCGGAGTGCTTAGGAAGGGAGATTCTATTATGATAAACTCAGAGGAAATGGTCTTTAAGGCTGCAATAATTACTGTAAGTGACAGGTCCTATAACAATGAAAGAGTGGATGAGAGTGGACCTGCTATTTGTGATATTATAAGTGAATCCGGATATATAGTAATTAAGCAAATCATAGTACCTGATGAAGAAGAAGTTATTTACAATGAGCTTATAAGTATTACTGATAATCAAAAGCCGGATATTATATTCACAACCGGAGGTACAGGAGTTTCTCTTCGAGACAGAACTCCTGAGGCTACTATGAGAGTTGCAGAAAGGGTAGTTCCCGGAATCAGTGAAGCCATAAGAAGCTACAGTATGACTATTACTAAAAGAGCTATGCTAAGTAGGGCAGCTGCTGTCATAAGGAAACAGACACTGATTATAAATCTGCCTGGAAGTCCGAAGGCAGTTAAAGAGTGTTTAGAGTTAATTATACCGGTACTTCCTCATGCTATAAAGGTGTTAAAGGGAGAAGAGGACGGATGATGGATTTTGACATGCTAAGAGTTTGCAGAGATAACAGCAGGAAAAACGAAAAAAGCTGCTTACCGGATGAATATTATGTAAATCTCCTGATAAATAGCGAATATGAAGGACGGATAACCTGTACCAATGAAAATCTACAGGAATTGATTTACGGATACTTACATTGCAAGGGAATATTAAAAAAAACAGAGCAGGTAAAAAGCTTTAAGTACGGGAAGGAAAAAGAAGATGAAGTAAGTATTTATGTAGAAGTTGAAGAGGTGAAGCCGGATGATGAAAACCTAAGTAATTCTGCTTGTATTACAAGATACGTTAAATCTATGGATTCTATGATTTTTAATATTGCCGACATATTTAAAGAAGCAGGGGAACTACATAAAAGGACAGGAGCCACTCACAGTGTACTGCTTTTTGAGAAGGATAAGATTTGCTTTCAGGCTGAGGATATAAGTCGCCATAATGCTGTCGATAAAGCTATAGGGTATTACTTCATGCATAAGGAAGACTTTACTGTGCCGGTATTATTTACATCAGGAAGAGTGCCTGCAGATATGATTGAAAAGCTTTATAAAGTGGGTTTAAAAGTGCTTATATCAAAGTCGTTACCTACCAAGCAGGCTGTAATCCATGCCCAAAAACACGGAATTCTTCTCATATGCAGGGCTTGGCCTGATAGTTTTGATGTTTACAGTTGCTTTTAATTATGATTTTATGTTACAATAACAGATGTTTTGTTAAAACCAGATTTATCCATTATCAAGGTAGTGGATAACTATATATAGTAACTGTTGAAAGGATGAAGTCTCTTGAAAAAGAAATTTATGAAATTCATGCAGGGTCGATACGGAGCGGATCACTTATCTAATTTCCTCATGGTTTTTGCTATGCTCCTTATGATAATTGGCATGATTACCAGGAATTCAATAGCTATACTTATATTTTTTGGAGTGGCTATACTGATACTTGGTTTTTCTTATTACAGGATATTTTCCAAAAATCATTATAAAAGGTATGCAGAGAACGAAAAGTATCTTAGTATACATAATAGTGTAAAGGGATTTTTGGGTGGAAATGTAAAAAAAGCTAAAGACAGAAAGAAAAATCATATATTCAAGTGTCCCGGTTGCGGTGTAAAAATCCGTGTTCCGAGAGGAAAAGGTAAGATAATGATTACCTGCCCGAGATGTAAACATGAATTTACTCGTAAAAGTTGATAAAGGTTATAGATATGACTAAAGAGATTGATCCTTACAAAGTTCTTGGGGTTTCTAAAAGTGCTTCGGTAGATGATATCGAAAAGGCGTATAAGAGGCTTTGTCTTAAGTATCATCCTGATTCAAATATAAATAATCCCAATGCAGAGTATGCAAGGCAAGAGTTTGTTAAACTGCAGGAGGCATATTATAAGATTAACAAGCATCGTATAGATGGTTTTTCTCATGGGAATTATGGGAATGTGTTCGGAGATTTTAAGGTGTCTGAGTCAGAATACCTTTCCATAAAGGATGTATCTACGGTAACACATCTTAAAGCTGCTGAAAATCTCATACGACACAGGTATTACGATCAGGCGATATCACTCATGGAGGTTATGGATAAGAGACCTGCCTTGTGGTATTATCTCATGGCTCATGCTTACCTTGGAGAAGGAAATAAGAGTGAAGCCTCAGAGTATGCTAGGATGGCTTATGAGTTTGAGCCTGAAAATATGAATTATATGCATTTTCTGACAGCTATCAATAAAGAGAACACCGGTGAGGTGAATGGTCAGGAGGCTGTAGAACTGCCTTCGGGTTCGAGGATACTATCCTCAGCGATTGTATTTTTAATTTTTATGATTATAGTAATAATTGTTATGACCCGCATAATGTGAAAAGAGGTACTTATGATAAACATAAAGTTTAAGATGGAAAGAGAAGGGCTTGTTAAAGAAGGAGATACAGTACATGTAAGTGAAAAAAAGACAGCCCTTAATTATTCGTATATCATAGAGCCTGCAGTGGCGATGTCGGGTTGCTATAAGGTAAACGATCGTATAAAGTCAAGAGAAGGCGTAGTTAAAAAAATTGAACATAATGAGAGAGGTTATTATGTTTATGTAGATTTCGAAAACTAATAATATATATAAAAGCTTTTGCACGGAGGGAAAATGATAAGTTTTAACCATACTGACGTTATGAATCTTAAAAATGCAATGAGAGGTGCAAGAAATCCACTTAACAGTTGGGAACGCTCAGATAGTGAAGTGAATTCCGAAGGAGAGTATGTGCTTGGTGAAAAGGATCTTGATCTTGCCAAGAGACTTTGCACAGCCGGAAATGATCATAGAAAGTTTATACGTCAGATATTTATTTCAGTTGATATTACAGCACCTATTTACTGGTGGAAGGAGTATGATACTTACAAGGTTGGAACCGTTGCAAACTCTACCTCTACCATGCATAAGATTCACTCCAAACCATTTGAATTGGACGATTTCAGTCATGATCATCTGACACCTGAAGCTCTTAAAGCAATGGAAGATATGATAAAGGTTTTAGAGGATATCAGACTAAAGTACATGGAGACTAAAGATAAGACTCTATGGTATTCACTTATTCAGCTTCTTCCGGAAAGTTATCATCAGATGAGAACCTGTACTATGTCTTATGAAAATGCAATTGCGATGTTTAGAGCAAGGCATGGACATAAGTTAAAAGAGTGGCATGATTTCTGTCTTTGGATTCAGACTCTTCCATACATGACAGAGCTTTTCCCGGAAGTAAAAGAGTATAAGGGATGATTATATATGCAGGTGAAAAAAAGCAGGTATTTTATGGATTACAGCCCTAAATTTAAAGAGCCTTATGATGTATTTGATAAGGCAGGGAAGCATATCCAAAAAATAAAAAACAAAGAAAAACTAATGAAAGTGAGGGAAAACAAAGATGATTTGTCCAAATTGCGGTAAAGAAAATATGGATGGATCTATGTTCTGCGTTGATTGCGGAGCGGATCTACTCAATGTTTCAAGTTCAGACAATCTAGTGCAGGATGATATGTCAAGTCAGTCAGGCTTTGATAATACCCAGTCAGGTTCTTATCAGGAGAATTCAAGCTATACAGATCTTAATCCAAGTGAATATGGAAATTCTCAAGATTATAATCAGAACCAGAATTATGCAAATAATCAAGGGTACTCCGGAGCGCAAGGGTACAATGCTAATCCGAATCAGAGTTATGCTAATTCACAGGGCGGTAGTTACCAGAGTCCGAACCAGGGATATCAAAATCAAGGATATCAGAATCCAACTTATCAAAACAATACAGGAGCTAATTATAATAAAAATATCTACTCAGACGTAGATGAAACACCTATCACTCCATGGGGATATGTGGGATATATGTTATTGTTTACTTGTGTTCCTTGTGCAGGACTGATTCTTATGTTCGTTTATGCATTTGGTGCAAAAACAAATATAAATCTTAAGAATTTTGCCAGAGGAATGCTTATTTTATATGTCATATGTATTATTTTATACGTAATTCTCATGGTAATTGCATTCGCTGCCGGTATAGGTATGTCAGATTTGGCAGAGCATAATACATATACCTATAATTCATTATAATTTTTAGATATTACTTAGGTGAATCATTTATGAGTAAGGTGAAAAATCATATAGTTATTATATTTAAAAGAATAATTGATGATATTAAAGAGTACCGCGGCCTGATAGGGGCTGTGGTACTCTACCTTGTTATTATGGGATTTCTTTTTCATACCTTCTGTCCTGTGTATGCAGTATTTCATTATCCATGTCCCGGATGTGGGCTTACCAGAGGGTGTGTCAGTCTGCTTAAGCTTGATATAGATGCTTATCTAAAGTACAATGCCTGTGCTCCTCTATGGATAGGGCTTATCATATATTCCTTTATTTGCAGATATATAAGGGGAACAGAGATTAAGAAATGGAATATTATAGTTTCTGTTGTTTCGGTAATCACATGTATTTATTATATATATAGATTTATAACGAAAACTCTTCCGTACTAATGAGAATAAATGTCAAGACTCGCTTGTGAGTCTTGCGCGCCGGATTCGGGTCAGCAGATAATAATAAATTGTTACGGATTTATTAAGAATTACTTGAAAAAAAACGGATTTTGATATA
>JAEEGL011887676.1_pt1 | contig 12885 bp, 9 predicted proteins | sample 9134231 | NCBI WGS metagenome assembly JAEEGL01 (sample SAMN16246548, study PRJNA631951) | gut metagenome | biome: gut microbiome; feature: rumen; material: fiber-attached | host: Bos | place: Iran: Karaj | collected 2018-10
CTTCCTAATAAATTATGCTTATATTATCACATTGGTGAATGCCTTGGATATTGTGTTAATAAGGTAGATAATAATGTAGTTAAGGAAATGAAAGATGAAATTATATCGTTTTTGAATGGTAATAATACAGTTGTTATCGACAAATTAACTAAGAAAATGAATGAATGTTCAGAACGTATGCAATATGAAAAAGCAATGGAATATCGTGATAATTTAAACTATATAAAGATAACATTAGAGAAACAAAAAGTTGAATTAGATGATCATTATGATAGAGATGTTATTGGCTACTACGAAAAAGATAATTATCTATCTATCAATATATTATTTATTCGTGGAGGAAAATTATTAGATAAAAAGAGTAATATTTTTCCAATGATATCTGATACAGTTGAAGAGGTAAATAATTATATATCTAACTTTTATGATAAGCATACTACAAGAGTAAAAGAGGTAATAGTTCCTGATATTGTAGATATAAATACATTTAAAGAGACATTTAATCTTAATTTCTTTACTCCAGAAAAAGGAACTAAGAAAAAAATACTAGATTTGGCTTTTGAAAATGCTGAAAACTATTATAATGAACAAATAACAATGTTAAGAAAAGATGAACAAGCATTAGATAATGCAATGAATGAACTTGGTAATTTACTTGGTATAAGTAATTTACATCATATTGAAATATTTGATAATGCACATATCTTTGGTAGTTTTAATGTATCTGGTATGGTAGTATTTATCGATGGTAAAAAGGAAACTAATCTATATCGTAAGTTTAAGATTACAAATGATAAGAATGATGATTATGGTACGATGAGAGAAGTTATATACAGAAGATATTTTAGAGTATTAAAAGACAATTTACCAAAACCTGATTTAATACTTGTCGATGGTGGAGTAGGACAAGTAAATGTTGCTAGAGAAGTAATAGATAGTCTTGGATTAAGTATTCCAGTTGCTGGACTTAAAAAGGATGATAGACATAGTACTAGTGCTTTACTTGGAAGATATCCTTTGGAAGAAATTGCTATTAGAAAAGATAGTTATTTATTCTTACTACTTACAAGAATGCAAGATGAAGTACATAGATATACGATAACATATCATAAAGATATTCGTAGTAAAGGAGCACTCACAAGTATACTAGATAATATTCCAGGAATTGGTGATACAAGAAAAAAGAATATTTTAAAGAAGTATAAAACATTAGATAAAATGAGAGAAGCAAGTATTGATGATTTAAAGGAATTGATGCCTGAAAATATTGCTATTAGTTTTCATGAATATCTAGAAAATATTAAATAAGACTTTAAAAAAGATGTTCTTTATTATATAATTATAGTGTTGGATAGGTGATAGTATGAAGGGTAAAATATTAAAGATATTGAATAATGATTTATATGGTAATGCTGATGATAGACAAATAGCTATATTTGCAGCATTTAATCATGTAAAATATATGAATAAATATGTTATATTTGCGTTTGATGGTGAATTTGATAAAAAGAAATTATGTTATGGATCAATTCATTTTAAGAAGGATTCTGTAGTTATATTTTCAGTAGCAGAAAGTGTTAAGGAATATATTGATGATTTTGTTAGTGAATATGTCGCAGGTAAAGTAGATCCTAAAAAGTTTGAAATATTAGATTTATCTGATTATAATAAAGCAGAAATGGTTACTTATTGCGAAGAAGAATATGAAGACTTAACTAAGTTAGATGAATTATCAATTAAAAGAGAAAAGAGAGAAGAAGAGGTAGTTACTAATAAGAAACCAGCTATTTTATATGTTCTATTAGTAATTATGATATTACTTTTAGCGGGTGTTACATATTTATATTTCTTCCCAGAAAAGTTTACTGTTGAACTTAAGAAGATAGAATGTACGGCAACATTATATAATAGTAAATTAGATATGTATTATACTTCTGATAGAACAATTACTTTTGATAAAGATGATAAACTTAGAGATATCGATGTAATTGATACATATAAATTTACGGATATTAATCAATATGATGAATTTAAAATGAATAATAAAGAATCTATTTATTTTAAAGATTTAGATGGAGCATATAAATATGAAGATTCACTTCATGAATTAAAACTAATATATAATGAAACATCTATCATCGAAGATTATGATGATATGTTTGCATATTTAAAGAGTGAGGGGCATAGTTGTACTGAAGGAACTTATTATGAATAATTTATACTTAATTATTGGAACTGATACAGAAAATTTAGATTTTAATATATATAATATTTTAAAAAATATTAAATATAATGAAGAAAATAAGATTACTTATGATTTATCAGAGAGTACATTATCAGATATTTTAGATGAAGCATCGATGATGAGTTTAATAGATCCAGTTAAAGTAATTATTGGAACTAATCTTGATATAGCTAAAATAGATGATGATAGTATGGCATATTTATCTAAATATGTAGATAATTATAATAAAGATGTATATATTATTCTAATAGCACCTAAAGTGGATGCTAGAATAAAGAATTATAGTATTTTTAAAAATAAATTTAATGTTATTGATTTAAATAAAATTACGGAAAAAGATAATTTAATTAATTATATTGATAGTGATGTTAAAAGTAGAGGATATAAACTTATAGATACGGAATACTTCTTATCTAGGGTAGGAAATGATATTCATAATATTAATTTGGAATTAGAAAAATTATATATCTATAAAGAAAATGATAAGACAATAACTAGAGATGATATCGATAAATTAATTGCGGATAATATCGATAATGTCATATATGAATTCACTAATGCTTTTTTAGAAAATGATTTAGATAAACTTACAAAAATGTATCAAAATTTTAAATTACAAAATATTACTAATGATTATTTGATATCTTCACTTATTAATACTCTTCATCAAGTACTTATTATTAAACTAATGAATAGTGAAGGTAAGAGTAATCTAGATATATCAAAGAAAATAGGTAAGAAAGAATTCTATGTTAAGAAAATGTTAGAAAGAACATATCCTTATAGTATAGATGACATTAGTGGTTATATAGATGCAATTACTAAAATTGATTTAAATTTCAAGAGTGGAAAAGCTAATTATGATGAACTAGAATTATTTTTAATAGAAAGAAACAAGTGTTAGAATAGTGTAAAATAATTATATTATTTGCTAATCACTTGTTTTTCTTTATTTCTTTTGTTAAAATTAATTTGAAATAAAGAGGTGTTATATGAAAAAGAAAATAATTATAATAGTGCTAATTCTGTTATTACTAGGTGCTGGTGGGTATACGGCTTATAGATATTTGAATAATAACAAAGTAGATAATGATACTAATGCCAATAATAACAAGTCAGAAACTAGTAATGAAAACACATCAGTTGATGAAGTTAATTCTACATATAAGTATAGTGTTAATGGTGATGATACTTATTTATTCAAATTTGATGGTGAAAGATCTAACTTTAAAAAATTTACTTTGTATAAAGGCAATGAGGAGATTAGAAGTTACACTTGCGAATATTCACAATGTTTTTTTAAACCTATAAAGGATAGTGGTAGTTCTTTGGATGAATATGGTATAGGTAATAAGGTTTTAATAGCTGCTTGTGATGGTGTGACTTGTGATAATGCAGGCTTAGCCTATGGTTATCCGCTTGGATTTACATCTCAAGATCATGATACTCCATATGGTACGGTTATACTTTATGATATACTTACTGGTAATACAGATATATTTAATAATGTTAAAGAGGGCATCTATGGTAGAACGGCGGAGTATAATACTTTTGGCATTAATGTTTTAGAATATAATGATAAAACTTATCAATTAGTTTCAAATGATGGTAAAATTAATAGAAAAGTTGACGTTGAATTACAACTTAGTTGTTATGAAGGGTGCCATGTTTTATCTAATGAAGTAAATGATTTATTACCTGTTAAAAAAGATGATAAATATGGATTACAGAAACTTAGCACGGGCGAAATGTTACTACCTTATGAATACGACGATATGGATGTTTATGTTAGTCATTGTAAATCGGTTAAGACTGATACGTTCGGCGCATATTGCGACTCTTATGAGTATCTTCCATATTTCTATGCAAAGAAAGATGGGGTATTTAATATATATAATGCTAAAACGATGGGACGTGTTACAAATGAAGGATATGATAAAATTTGGACATTAAGTGATAAGATTATATTAGTATATAAAGACAAATATTTAAGTTTCAAATATTTAGATGAAACAGATGTTATTGAGGATAAGATCTTTGTTAATAATATATTACCGGGATATCCTAAAAATCCTACGGGTATAATGATTTCATACAATTCAAATAGTACTGTTAAATTGAGAATTTGCGATGGTACTAGTTTTGAAGATCAACAATGGCTTGAGTATGAATTTAATTTAGATACAAAGGAACTTAAAGAAATTAAATAGTAAAAAAAGAGATTATTGATCTCTTTTATTTTGTAAATAATAAGAATGAAATGCATAAGCCAACAAATAGGGCTATGATTACTATGATATAAGACATTGAACTAAAGCCTCCAGAAGGCTTTTTTGTTTTCTTTTTAGGTAACGTTATTGTACTTTCATTAGTGTTTGTATCGCTTCCAGTATTGCTTCTTCCACTGGTTTGCTCATTTAAATCAATACCTTCACCAATATGATTAAATTCAATCCAATCGATGAATTTAATATCTTCATCTCTTTGCTTAATATATTTAACTTTGCTATATATGTTTTTAACACCGATAGTATTTAACATGTTACATGCATGAGTACCACAAGCATTTATTTTATTGTACATAATAGTATATAATTTATAATCGTTATCATGACTTGCTTCGGATATTTCTTTTTGAGGAATATCTGGTAAGATATATAATGAATCACCATTAATGGCATATAAACTATCACATACTCTCTTTATTTCTTTTTCGATAACTTCATTATCTTCAGAATTAGATACATCTATTTGAGGAAGGCCAATATACATTTGATAGGCATAACGAACTGTACTAGGTACACATAAATAGTACATACTACCATTCATATTATATAATTTATATGTTATATAGGAATCTGTTTTATATATAATATTCATAATTTGCCTCCTTATCATAAATTAATTATATCATAAAATATTATTAAATAAATATTATTTTAATAATTATAATTATATTTGCATACAACAGTTTGATAAATACCCTTAAAATGCTTGACAAATAAGCGTTTGTATGCTAATATATTAAGCCGTCAATGAAAAAACAGTAAAGGTGGGGGGTAAATATGAAGAATTTTGTTATTGAGTATCTAAATGAAAATGAATTTAGAAAAAAAGAAAGAGCAATAAAAAAATATAACATGTTAGCCTATAAAAAACTTTTATTTGATTATTATCCAAGTTTAAGAGAAGGTAATTTACTTGGTGTTATGGTATCAAATAATCCTGAAGAAGGTATTAGTACTTATGAATTAAAGTTACCAACGGATGTAATGTTTAATAAAGTACATGGAGATATTATCTTACATTATTCTGTGTATGATAAAGAAAGAATTGTTATGTTAGATAATATTACACCGGATGATATTTTAATGGAAGGACATCAAAAAGAATTAACTACTTATAAGGGCGTTATGGTATCTAAATCACATGCGGAAAAGGATATCTTTAAAATCAATTTATTAAATATGTTAGATAAATAAAATCTTGAATTCAAGATTTTATTTTTTTAATAGCTATAATGTGTTATAATTATTATAGAGGTGTGATATGAAAAGAAGTAAAATCTATCATAATAAAACGATTAGTGATGATCTTGTAGATGATTATTCAGATGAAATACTTGCTAAGGATGCTGAGGAAAAGATAGGCGTAGTAAAATTAGTAGATGTTCTAACAGTACCATTCTTACTATTGTTTTTAGTAGCAGTGACTGTTGGTCCGATGTTTATTAAGATTCATTTACTATGTAATATCATAACATATGGATCTTTTGCAATATCAGTATTTTTACTTATGTATGGCTATGCTGCGGCAAGAAAGACATATGATTCTTATAACATAGATACACTTTATGATGCACAGGCAAAAAGGGATAAGATTAAGTTTATATTTATTTTGGTTGTTTTATTCGTATGTGCTATAACAAGAATAGTTATTTCGTTAATAAGTAAATAATAGGGAGGTGTATGATGGCTGATTTATCTTATGATTCTACTAAAGGTTATGAACTAATTGAAGAGAAAATTGGAAATTTAACTAGGGATATCGATACGATGATAAATAGAAATGAAATATCTCCAGAAGCAGCAACATGGTTACTTAGTGAATTTAAAAATATGGTTAATACATGTAGAGAATTTTACTCAATGGGTGAAGAAAAGGACAATTCTCATCCATTAAGTTTTTAGTTTTTTAAAAAAATAGTATTAATTATTTAAAAAAAGTGGTATGATTACATATGTGTGTCCTCGTAGCTCAGTAGGATAGAGCGATTGCCTCCTAAGCAATAGGTCGTTGGTTCGATTCCAATCGGGGACGCCATTTGAAAAATAAAAGAGAGATTAACAATCTCTCTTTTTTCGAATATATCTTTTAATATCATCTAATTCATTTAATTCATTTTCTTCATCATATGTATCTATAAGAAGATTTCTTAGAGTAAGATATTCTTCTTTTCTTTTTGTAACAGTTAATTCTTTTTCATCTTCTTTCTTTTCTTTTATTTCTATTTCCTTTGTATTTAATTTTTGGTTAGCTACTTTCTTATTATTTTCTTTGATATAACTACCTAATGTCATACATTGCATTAGTGTGGTTAACGCTAACATTATATTTGTGACGATAGTTATGCTTGGTACTAACGCGGATAGGAAACCTAATCCAAATGTAATACCTAACGGAAATTGTTTAATCTTACCGATAAGGGTACTTTCAACATTTATTTTATGTTTAGTTTTGTAGTAGGTATTTACACCAGTAATGGCAGCTTCGCCAACTAGTGGTATTAAGAATAATGGATTAAATAAAGCTAGGCTAAGACCAACCATCAGTGAAAATATTTTATCGGTAATTGGATCTAATAGTTTGCCAAATTCACTAGTACTATGATGACGTCTCGCACTTCTTCCATCAAAGAAATCTGTCATAGCACCAATACCAGTTAAGGCTACGGTGCTGGCAATTAATGGGACTGAGCTAGTAATTGCAGCAATTGCTGATACGATAGGAATAATAAAAGCAATTATCAATCTAGAAAATGTCCACATATTAGCTCTTTGTTTTTTATTAGTTTCTTTATTAAAGAATTCTTTAAACATTGTTTTGGTACCATCCTTTAATTGGTGCCATATTTTTTTAATTTCATCCATAAGTCCCTCCAGATTTAATGCTTATTTTAGCATATTTATTTTAAAAGTCAATGGAATAATTGTGAAAACCTTTATTGTAAAACGCTTTGTAAATGTATTTGTAAAATTATACATGCCAAATTTTGACAAAATTGGTATTTTTACCTTACATTTTATTATACGTAAAGTGATTAGTAAACCGCAATCCCTTTTAGAATAAGGGTTTTCTTAAATCTATGTCGAAAATTATCTAAATATTACCAATTTGTTATAAATATTCAGACGAAGGTACATATTAAATATGATTAAAAAGTAAAAAAGTCGTTGACAAAGCAAAAAAATCGGTTATAATAGTAAGCCGTATTTTAAAGAAGGAGGTATTATGGGTAAAAAAAGAGTTGTTAAACTTATTGTTTTTGCTGCGCTAATCCTTCTTTTTGTTTTAGGTATAACAAGGAGAGTACTGAGGGAAGATAGATCATCAGCGGCAGTTGTATATCATGGATATGTTTCAACTGCCATGGGAGATACAACTGATTTTAAAGAGGAGTTACAAGAAGTTATTGATAATTATCAGAATCCAGATATTAAAGGAAGATTGATAATTGATGGTACTGGTATTGATGAACTAATAATGCAGTCTACAAATAATGATTACTACTTAAATCATAACGAGAAGAAGGAATATGAAGCACTTGGTAGTATCATTCTAGACTACCGTACAACACTAGATGATAAGAAAGTCTTGGTTTATGGTCATAGTTCAATTTATCGTTATGTACCGTTTAATGAACTGGAAAGTTATTATGATAAAGATTTCTACAGAAAACATAAGTATATCAAAGTAGTGACTACTGAAAAGATATACACATATGAAATATTTTCAGTTTATGTAGAAACAGATGACTTTAGTTATGTCAATTTAAAAATTGATGAAGATACCTATAACAAAGATTTAAATAAATACAAATTAAGAAGTTTATATGACACTGGGGTAGAAGTTGAAGATGATAGTGACATCTTAATACTTCAAACATGTTCTAACAGTGCTAAATATAAAAAGTATAAAAAGAAGTTCTTATTAATAATAGCCAAAAGGTTGAGGGAGGAATAAAATGAAAAAAATAAGAAAGGCAAAAAAATTTAAGACTATTAATACAAAAGGTATTGGTAGTTTTGCTCTAAGCATGGTATTCATGCTTATAGTTACAGTTTTTGGACTAGGCAGTTTAATTACAGCTAGAGCTGCCGTTGGACGTCCACAATTTAATAAAACATATGTAAATAATGGAGATGGTACCTATACATTATCACTAGATGTAACAGGTAAATCTACTATAGACGTCAATGCTGATAAAGTAAACGTAGTAATCATTATTGATACATCTGGATCAATGAGTTTTCCAGCTGATCCAAGAAATCCTAGTAAGGTAAATGGTAATTCTACCGTAGGAAGATATAGAAAAAACGGTGATGATTACTGGAGACTATACTACAAGGCATCAGATGGTAAATACTATCCAGAAGGAACAAATCCAGATGGTAGTGCAAGTACTACAAGACATGGTACTGTTTATTATGCATATAGCATAAATTCAAGCGGTACTATTACTTGGGAAGAACATAGTGGTGATAGATATAATTTCACTAACAATAATACGAGATTAGATGAAACTAAAACTGCTGTAAAGAATCTAATTTCAACATTATTAAGTCAAAATAATAATGCAGCTAATGTTGATGATGTAGTTGAAATATCATTAATGACATTTTCAACATATTCACAATATCAAAGCCCAACTACAGTTACTGGTTCATGGGTTAAGGGTACAAATGCAACGAATTTAAATACTATCGTTGATGGATTAACTCCTGCTGGTGGAACTAACTGGGATTTAGCATTATATAATGCAATATCACTTGCTAATAGAAAGAATACTAATGAGGGAAGTACGGATGAAACATATTTCATATTCTTCTCTGATGGTGAACCAACTGTAAATAATGATGATACTAACACATGGTGGGGTAATACGGTACTTAATGACCATAACCACTCATCTAGTACAAATACAGGTAATGGTGGATCATCAAGTGCAACAGATAGGGATTCTGCATATTATCATGCTAAACAAATATATAATAGTACTAATGACTATTCATTATATGGAATATTTGCATATGGTGAATCTACTGGTCAAGGATATATGAAGAATTTAGTAAGCTATGGTAACTATGGTAATAGTAATCATGCAAATAGCGTTGAAAGTGATAAATTATACTTTTCTGCTAACAATCAAACACAGATTAATGAAGCATTTAATTCTATTGCGTCAGCAATTGCCAATAGAGTTGGTGTTTCTAGTGCCCAAATCATTGATGGTACTACGGAATCAGTTTCTGTTACTTCAGGTGGTATAACTGATGGTATGTTAAAAGTAAACGAAGATTCATACCAATATTGGTTATCATTCCCAGTAACAAAAGATACTACTGGTGATGGTTATACTAGTACAGCTGATAATTCAATTAAAGTTGTACCAGCATCAGTTACAGGTACTACAATTAAAAAAGGTACATTCACAATGACAAATGCTCTTAATGAGACATATACAGTAACTGGTGAATTAGATACACAAAATAATACATTTAAGTTTGAATGGGAAGGTGCAAATCAAAACCCATTACATAAGACAGCACCACCAGAAGCAACTTATGAAAATTATGCTGTTAATTGGGATTTATCTACATTACCAGATAATGTATTATTAAATAATGTTACATATACTGTATCATTTGAAGTATATCCAAGTCAGACTACATTAGACTTGATTGCCGATATGGAAAATGATTCATCATTATATGGTAAATTAGATCCATCAATCAAACAATATTTAACTGCTGATGGTAATATTAAAACAAATACTACTGCAGAATTAGTATATATTGATAGTTCAGTTCCTGAAGGTGAAGCTGGTAGAGTTAATAGACTTCCATTCAATACAATTGATGGAGTTCCTACTATGGATGCAAAAACTTTATCTATTTCTAAGACTTGGTCAAATTTAATTCCTGATGATCCACGTGTTGCAAGTAAAGCTACACTATATATAAATAGAGATGGTGTAAAGCAATATGAACTTGTATTAACACCAAATGAATCAGGTGTTGCTACTGGATCAAAAGCTATATCAGTAGGTATTATGACTACTAATAATGACGGAACATGCAACATTAAGACTCCAGGACACGATTATTCATTTAGTGAAGACTCTTATACTTCAGATTATTGGGAAATCGATGCTCCAGTTGTTCACCCAATGTATATTAATGGAGAAATTGTAAATTTAAGATTACTTGAAGAAGATGAAACTGTACCTACAGCGATGACTCAAGCTGAAGGAAATAATGAAGGTTTCTATTATAATGATGAAGCTAATAATAAAGAATATTATAAAATTGGGGATAAACATTATATCGTAGATGGTGGCGTAGCAAGTTTAAGTGCAGTTAATGAACGTCGTAGTGTACTTGAAGTAGCTAAGACAGTTGAAGCCACAGATGGTGCAGATTTACCAGGAGACACATTATTCTACTACAACGCTACTATCACAGATGCTAAAGGAAAAGATATATGGTTTTCTATTGAAGATAAAGATGGCAAGACTGTTTTAATGCCAGATATTGATTGCGATAGAGAAGTACTTATATTAAATACTGAAACAAAACCTTTTGAAAACATTGTAGTTGATCCTGAAACACATGTTATAACATATGATTATGTATTCTATGATGCTGCTGGTAATGAAACTGATAGAGAAGAACGTACAGCACTAGCTATCGTAGATGCAAATGGAAATCCAGTAAAAGTAACAGTTGATGGAAATGATTACTATCAAGGTTATACTGGATATGGATATTTCCATAGTGGAGATACTGTTAAAGTAGGTATTGCAGCTGATCAAAGCTTTAGATTTATTAACTTATTAACTGGATCAAGTTATACTATCGAAGAATTAACAGGTGAAGAAGGTACTCCAGGATACGATTTTGTGAAAGTAAATAATCAAACTGATAGTGCTGTCGTATCAGGAGAAATTGAAGACGCTAATACACAATACTTATTTACATATACAAATAAATCAGTATCAACACATGTTGATGTTGAAAAGATATGGGATGATAATGAAGACCAAGATGGTATTAGACCAACTAGTGTTGTAATCACTCTATATAAGAATAGTGTTGCTGAAGCAAACAAAGTAAAATCTATTACTCTTGATGGTAATATTGATTATGAAGATAATGAAAAGACAATAATTGTTAAAAATGGTGAAACAGATGAATGGAAGGCAACATTTGCTGATCTTCCTCAATATAATACTGATGGTTCACCAATTGAATATGTTGTTGATGAAACAAGAACTGGCGTTATCAATGGAAACGTTACGACTGGTTATGCGGTTGTAATTGTACCTAGTGAAGAAAATCCAGATGATGAACCAGTACGTATATATAAAGTAACTAACGAACATACTCCAGAAATTGTAAACATTAGTGGTACAAAGACATGGAGTGATGGAGATAATGCTGATGGTGTAAGACCTACATCTGCTACTATTAACTTAATCGTTGATGGTAATACAGATGAACCAGCTGATACAAAAGTAGTTGGACCAACTAATTGGAATTACTCATTTACTGGATTACCAAAATATCATGATGAAGGTATTCCATATACATATACTGTAGTTGAAACACCAATTCCAGGATATACTCCAAGTAATGTTAATACAGGTATTTTAAATACGATGGTATCTACTTCTGTTAGTGTTAAAAAAGCATGGGTAGATGATAATGATAGAGATGGTTTAAGACCAGAAACTATTACAGTTACATTACATGCAAAAGATGCTACAGGAGCAGAATTAACGGAAGAACCAATTAGAACAGCTACAGTTGAAGCTAGCAAAAATTGGGCATATACATTTGAAAACTTACCTACATATATTAATGGTAGTGCAGTAGTTTACTCTGTTACAGAATCTGGTGTACCTAGTGGATACACATCAGTTACTACAGGTAATGCTACAAGTGGATTTACTATTACAAATACACATGAGATTACACCTACTTCTGTAAGTGGTGAAAAGACATGGAGCGATGGTGAATACGCAAGTGTTGCTAGACCAACATCTATTACAGTTAACTTAATTGCTGACGGTAATACTGAATCTCCAGTAGACACTAAGACTGTTACACCTGATGCTAATGGTAAATGGAATTATTCATTCACAGGAATTCCAAAATACCGTGATAAAGGTACTGAAATAGTTTATACTGTAGTTGAAACACCAATTCCAGGATACACGCCAAGTGAAACAGCTACAGGTATTCTAAATACAATGACATCTACTTCTGTTAGTGTTACAAAGGCATGGGTAGATGATAATGATAGAGATGGTTTAAGACCAACATCTATTACTGTTACATTACATGCTAAAGATGCAA
>JAEEGL013082978.1_pt1 | contig 12885 bp, 10 predicted proteins | sample 9134231 | NCBI WGS metagenome assembly JAEEGL01 (sample SAMN16246548, study PRJNA631951) | gut metagenome | biome: gut microbiome; feature: rumen; material: fiber-attached | host: Bos | place: Iran: Karaj | collected 2018-10
ATCCGACCTACGTGCTTTTCACCTCGGGCTCCACGGGTGTGCCGAAGGGAGTCGTGGGCTATCACAAGGGTGTCATCGATTACGCGGAGACTCTGACTGAGACACTCGGCTTCGATGAAACCTGTGTTTTCGGTATGCAGGCGCCTCTCTATCTGGACGCGTGCATGAAGGAGGTATTCTCCACGTTCAAGTTCGGGGCGAAGACCCGGCTTATCCCGTCGGAATGCTTCCTTTTCCCGACGAAGCTCGTTGAGTATCTGAACGAGCACAAGATCAACACGATATGCTGGGTCGTATCGGCGCTTACCATGATCTCGAGTTTCGGAACATTTGATATAGTGAAGCCTGAATACTTAAAGAAGATAGCTTTCGGAAGCGAGGTGTTCCCTGCGGGGCAGTTCAATCTTTGGAAGAAAACCCTGCCGGACGCGGACTTTTTCAATCTGTACGGGCCGACCGAGGCTACGGGCATGAGCTGTTATTTCCATGCTGACAGATTCTTTGATGAGGATGAGGTCATCCCGATAGGAAGACCTTTCAAAAATACCGAGATAATGCTTTTGGATGCTGACGGCAAGCCCGTTCCCGACGGGAAAGAGGGAGAGATCTGCATCAGGGGCACATGCCTCACCAAGGGGTACTACAGGAATCCCGAAAAAACAAATGAGGTGTTCACCCCGAATCCGTTAAGGACGGAGTATGACGACAGGATATATCACACGGGTGATCTGGGTTACGTAAAAGGCGGCGAGCTGTACTTCGCCTCCAGAAAGGATCACCAGATAAAGCACATGGGGCACCGTATCGAGCTCGGAGAGATCGAGGCCGACGCGATGAGAGTCGAGGGCGTGAAGATGTGTGCCTGTGTATTTTTCAGGGAGAATGAAAAGATCGTCTTTTATTATGTGGGCGATATTGACAAGAGAGAGCTAACAAAGGAGCTGAAAAAGCGCCTCCCACGGTACATGGTGCCGAACGCGATAAGGCAGATCGACTCGATGCCGCTTTTGCCGAACGGGAAACTCGATCGTATGAAACTGAAGGATATGTACACAGAGAGTAAAAATAAGAAAACGGGCGCTTGAAAAGGGTGTCCGTTTGTGTTATAATGGAAGCTCAGCGAAATGGGGATGGAATGTGGATGCTTTCTACACATATAGAAAGAAGGACGTAGATCATGGATAGAGAAGAGATTCGAGAGGGCATACTTGCGCTACTCACTGAGCTGCACGAGGACGTTGATTATGAGGATGAGACAGGGCTTGTCGATGGCAAGATACTTGATTCGTTTGATCTGGTGACTCTGGTCACCGAGCTGAATGAGGAGTTTGATGTGGAGGTTACGGCGAGAGATTTTGTGCCGGAGAACTTCAATTCGCTTGAGAGTCTGACCGATATGATAGTCAGACTGCTTGATGAGTGAAAACCATAACTGTTTCTGACAGAAGAATAGGGTGGAGATTCTTACAGAAGGACAGTAAGTCGAAAAATGTTTATCAGCTATGAGTTTATAGCCTTTATCATAGGGCTGTTTGTATTATATTATATCATCCCGAAAAAGCTCCAGCAGTATTTACTTCTGCTTGCGAGCTTAGGCTTTTATTATTGTGCGGGATGGACATATCTGATCTATATCATCGCGACCGCGACTACCGTGTATCTCGCCGGCTGCTATATCAGCAGACAGGACGATAGCTTCGAGCGGATGGCGGAAACAGCATCCAAGGAACAAAGAAAGATGCTGAAAAGGGAGTTTAATTCGAAAAAGAAAACGATGATGCTCCTTTGTCTTATTCTAAATATAGGCATACTTGCCGTGACAAAATATACGGCATTTGTTATCACAAATATAAATCATTTTTTATCAGCTGACAAAGAGATATCCGTACCGGATTTGATAATTCCGCTCGGGATATCTTTTTATACTTTTCAGGCTGTCAGTTATCTTTTGGATGCGTACTGGGGCAAATGCAAGGTACAGAAAAATTACCCGAAGTTTCTGTTGTTCGTGACATTTTTCCCGCAACTGATACAGGGACCGATAAGCCGTTACGGGGATCTGTCAAAAACACTGTATGGAAAGCATTATTTTGACAGGGTAATGGTTGGCCAGGGACTGCAGAGGATACTCTGGGGTTACTTTAAAAAGCTTGTTATCGCGGACAGACTATCACCTGCGGTGGCGGAGCTCTTTGACGGAGCAAAGCACTACACGGGCGGATATGTTTTTATCATGATGATATTCTGGGCGATAGTACTCTACGCTGATTTCACGGGAGGTATCGATATAACAATCGGTATCGCGCAGATGCTCGGGATCAGGGTCGAGGAGAACTTTGAAAGACCGTTCTTTTCAAAAAGCATTATTGAGTACTGGCGCCGCTGGCACATCACGATGGGAACGTGGTTCAGGGATTACGTTTTTTATCCCTTCAGTATATCAAAGCCTCTGAGAAAGCTTACTACATTCTCGAAAAATCATTTCGGAATGAAGGTAGCAAAGAGGATCGCGGTTTATCTGTCGACGATGGTATGCTGGGTTGCGACGGGTATCTGGCACGGAGCGGCATGGCACTTTGTTGCGTGGGGCGTGGTGAACGGAGTTGTTATCCTTATTTCCGGAGAGCTCGAGCCCGCGTACGATAAGTTCCATAAAAAGCACCCGGCACTCACGGGCTCATGGGGATATAAGCTTTTCCAGGTCGGTCGTACATTTTTACTTATGTGCTTTATAAGACTGTTTGATGTATACAATTCGGCGAAGCTGGCAGTCAGACAGTTTATCCATATGTTTACGGATATATTTACCTGCCCGGTGAAGGGAGCAAAGCTTCTCGATATGGGAGTATCGGTTGCAGACTATATCGTAGTGGCCGTGGGCGTGGTGCTGATGATCATCGTGAGCATGTGCGGAAGAAAAGAAAGAGTGAGTGCGAGACTTATGCGCGCACCGTATATCGTCAGATATTTATTGCTTTTAACACTGTTTTTGGCAACCGTGATGCTCGGGAAATACGGCTCCGGCATCGATGCCGCGCAGTTTATATACAACAAGTTTTAGGAGATTTAAATGAAACTAATAAAGAACCTTTTTGTCTTCATATTGTCCGCGGCAGTACTCGTCGCTTCGCTGGCACTTCTCACCAGACTCGTGCAGCCGAAGTATGACGGCGGAGAGTTCCCTCTCGAGGGAAACTTCACTTCCGAGTACTATGATGAGACCACGGAACACGACGTGCTCATGATAGGTGATTGTGAGGTGTATGAGAACTTCGATCCTATCACGTTGTGGAAGGAATACGGTATCACGAGCTACATCAGAGGAAACGCTCAGCAGCTCACCTGGCAGTCTTACTACATGCTTGAGGAGGCTCTCGAAAAAGAAACTCCGAAGGTTGTTATATATAACGTACAGGCGCTCACTCACAAAAAGCCCGAGAAGGAAGAGTACAACAGGATGACTCTTGACGGGATGAAGTGGTCAAAGACGAAGTGGGACGCAGTGAAGGCATCGATGTGTAAGGGAGAAAGATTTATCGATTATCTTTTCCCGTTACTCAGATATCATTCGCGTATCACAAGTCTCGGTGAAGAGGATCTGACTTATTTTACCTCGCCGAGAAAAGTTACCTGTAACGGTTATTACATGAGGATAGATACTCTTCCTGCCAGTGAGGGAGGATTTGATACTACTAAGTGGATAGAGGAGCTCTATCCGGGACAGATCGCCGAGACTCCGGACAAGGAAAAAGATAAGGATGATAAAAAGGCAGAAGAGGATCCCTCTGACGTGGATGAAAGCTTCGGTGAAATAGACGATCCGTGGGCTGATATGGATGTTGATAACATTGAGGAAGAGGATGAGGTAGCTGCCGAGGCAGATGATGCAGAGGATACTTCCGAATCGGATGAAGCGGAATCCGAGGAGGATGAGGCCGATGATGAATCATCAATAAAGGATGAGGGCAAAAAGTTCGGAAACCGCCCGATGAAATATCTCGAGATGATAAGAACTCTCTGTGAATCAAAGGGGATAAAGCTGATCCTTATCAAGGCACCATCGCTGTCCCCGAGATGGTACGATTCAGAAGAAGAGCAGGTGGTAAAATACGCTGAGGAGCATAGTCTTCCTTATATCAATTTTTATAAGCTGATAAAGGAAACAGGAATCGATTACGAGACTGACACCTACGACGGCGGACTCCATATGAATTATACCGGAGCAACGAAGCTGTCAAAGTGGCTTGGAAAAGAATTAAAAGAAAAGTACGGGATCAATGATCACCGCGCAGATAAAAAACTTGCCGGAGTATACAGAGAAAAGGTCGAGTGGCAACAGAAGATAATAGATGCGCAAAAAGCGGAGCTTGATCTGTATGGCGAGATCAAAAACTATTAAGCAAAAGTAAAGAAAGGAAGAAAAAGATGAAAAAAGAGATGAGAAGAATCTTAAAAAGTGCAGTGGTATTTTTACTCGTGATGAGTATGGTTGCGCCACTCATCTTCACTACAAAAAGTGAGGCTGCAAAAGGATACTATTTTAAATACTCAGACGTGAGTGTTACTATGGGAAGCAAAGCCAAAAAGCTTATAAAAGCAGCCGGCAAACCTATTGCGATGAAAAAGAAAAAGAGCTGTGCGTTCAAAGGCTATGACAGAACCAGACAGTATACTGATTTTATTCTCTACACGTATACAAACAGTAAAAAGGGAGCCGAGTATGTGAACGGCATCACCTTCAGAACATCCGCTGTAAAGACAAAAGAAGGAATCGGCATCGGAAGCTCAAAGCAGGATGTAGTAAATGCATACGGAAAAAGCCCGAATGAATTCGGAATGGTAATGTGCACAAAGGGAAAAACCAAGTTACAGATCAAAATAGATAATAACAAGGTTTCTGCACTCAGATTTTTGCTTAAATAATGGTGGCGGAATGATCGGATGAAAAACAGGGGATATGTATACGGATCAAGGATTTGCTTTACGGTGTTATTTGTATTGCTTTTTTGCGCGACGATACTGTGTGAGGGCAAGGTAAGTAAGGCCGATACGGAACAGAAAAGTCCCAAGGTTTTGGTGAAATCCTCAGAGGTACATCTTACAAAGATGAGGATGGAAAAGGATGTTACATCCCCGAGCGGATACAGGTTTTATGCAAAGATAAAAAATGCGTCAAATCACTATGTAAAAAAGGTGGTATATACTTATAAAGTAAGCTATACCATCAAAGGAGATGCATCGCAATCCATACCTGATTCGGTTCAGACCGAAACAGAGACGCTCATAGTAAAAGGGATAGAATCAAAGGATGTTTCCGAGGAGGTCTCATGTGTCGGGGATCAGCAGGGAACCGTAGAGTCGATGAAGTTTGAATCCGAACAGGTATTTGCCGGCGACGCCGTATGTACCTACTATCCCGATACGGATACATACAAGACCGAATGGGGAACACCCGATACAACAGCACCTGTCATATCCGGGAGTATCGGTAAAAAAAGTATCTGCGGATCGGATATTTATCTGACTGTTTACAGTGACAAAAAGAAGGGTTTCAATTACAAAAGATTTATCACCGCTTCGGATGACAGAGATTTAGAGGTAGACATTTCGGTAGATACCTCGAAATTGGATTTCGATGAGGGAGGAAAAGGAAAAGTGTATTTCACTGCTACGGACAGCGCGGGTAACAAATCGAAAGCCTGGAGCTATGTCAGGGTCATAGCCGGTGATAATCTGGAAAAGTGTTGCGATACCGTCCTGAAAAAAATAACGAAGAAGGATTGGTCGCTGATAAAGAAAGTACGTGCTATCTACACTTACGTCAGAGGACATATTTCTTACTCCGATCGTGAGAAGCATGTCAACTGGAGAAATGAGGCTCTCGAAGGAATGATGTATCAGGCGGGCGATTGCTTTACTTATTATTCTCTGAGTCGTGCGTTACTGACCAGAGTGGGCGTGCCGAATGTCATGATCAGAAGGTATCCGCATGTGAATAATTATGATCATTTTTGGAACCTCGTTTATATCAAAGGCGGATGGTATCATTTTGACGCCACACCGAGACGCCAAGGAGGGAACTTCTGTCTGGTGACTGACAGCCAGCTCACCGGCTATGATTCCGGAACGATGTTTAGGTTCAAAAAGAGTTTATATCCGAAGAGAGCAACAAAAAAACTCTCACCGGATCCTAAAAAAAATATGTAATTAAAAAACGACCGGCAGGATAAAAATGAAACAAAAGAATGATAAAAAAACAATAGGAATAATAGGCGGTCTCGGACCGATGGCATCTGTTTATCTGACAGAGCTTATCACCATGATGGCAGACGCGAAAAAAGACCAGGACCATCCCAGGATGCTCATGTATTCGATCCCTGATACACCGGACAGAACTGCATATTTGGAAGCAGTATCAGCCGGAAGTGATGCGGATGCGGAAAGTCCGCTCCCACATATGCAGGAGGCGGCCCGAGTCCTGGAGAGTGCAGGTGCAGGATTTATAGTTGTGCCATGTGTTACCGCTCAGTGTTTTTACGATGATATATGTCAAGCGGTAAGAATACCTGTCGTTTCATTTAATGTAAATGTAGCAGAGGCTGTTGCGGAAATGGGCATCAAAAAAATAGCGCTGTTTGCTACAGACGGAACGATAAAAAAGGGAATACTTGAATACGAGTTTAAAAAGAACGGAGTAGAGGTGATGAAACCCGAGCCTGAGTGTCAGGCCGAGGTTATGAAATTGATATATGACGAAGTAAAGACCGGAGAGATAACAGAGACCACCGGAGCGGAACGTGCCCAGAAAAGGTTGAATCAGTTAGCTGATATCATGCTTGAACAGGGAGCTGAAAGAGTAGTGCTCGGATGCACGGAGCTTTCGCTGATACGAAGGGAAGCTCTTCATATGCGAACTGCGTCAAAAGGGCGTTTTATCGATATGCTTGAGATCCTGGCAGCTAAAGCGGTAAGTCTTAGCGGGGCCGGTCTCCGAAAGGATTATGAGCTATGAAAAAAGGTAGCCGTGTCAAAGCATTTTTCACCCGAAAAAAACGGGCTTGCTTTGTCATGGCATTTTTTGTATCCGCACAGGTGGCATCAGGTGCGGCGGTGAGTGGCGGTGCTATTTATACAGATGCGCTCGGTAGTCTCCGCTCGTATAAGGACAGTCCTGTGATCACTGGATATTTCAGCTATAGGGGAGCGTCCTCATCCAAGGATAAGAGGGAGAGATTCTTTTATTCGGACGGATATTTTAAAGAATCGGCAACGGTGTATGATGAGCATCTGGCGACCATGTCCATGTGTCTGGCGGGAGCTGCGATGTCGTCTTATGAGGGTGCGCAGATCGACTATCCGACAAAGTCCGTAAATGCGAGAGAACTGTTGGATCGTATAGGATGTACTGACATCTGTGTGAACTCTGATTTTATGGTGAAGCCCGGTGAGGATACCATAGGAGTTTGTCTCGGAAGAAAGATGATAAATATAGATGGCGAGGAGTATACTCTGATACCGATCGGTATCAGGGGAGCCGGTTATGAAAAAGAGTGGATAGGAAATATGAAGGTCGGCTCCGAGGGTGATTCGGCCGGCTTCAGGACAGCGTGTGACAGAGCGAAGGAAACCGTCGATGCCTATATAAAAAAGCTCAATATAGATACGACAAAAACGAAGTTTTGGATAGCGGGCTTCTCGAGGGCGGCAGCGGTAACGGACATGCTGACCGCAGCGCTTACGGACGCATATGATCCGACAGGGGCGAACGTATACGGCTATTCATTTGCGGCACCTCAGGCGGCTTATAACAAAACGAGGAGTTATCCAAACTCTCATTGCACGATAAATACTTCCGATGCCGTGCCGAGAGTGGTGCCGGCGTATATGGGCTTTTCATATTATGGTGATGATGTGTATTTGGACGATGTATCACCCGGATTCAAAAGCTACAGAGTGTCGGTTGAGTATGCCGTGGATATGGGGAGTCTGACCATACCCCAGAATCTGGTTTTCTCGGAAACTGATATGTATCCAAACCAGAGTGTATTTCTCGACAGATTGATAGATGCTCTTCAGGGTGCTGTGTCTCCTGACAGACAGTCGTTTTCGACCCAAAAAATAGAGGACGGAGAGACGTTCGAGCAGATACTCGCAAAGCTTTTAAAGTTTATGATGACATCAGATTCGAAGCATGTTGAGGAAGTGGCCTTAGCGGTTTCCGGTTTTCAGGACAGACTCGGAGTGGATGGCCTTTTAAAGCTTTCCGATATGGTCAATGCCGTAGAGGAAGGAATAAACACCGTAGAAAGGCCCGAGCGCGAAGAGCTGTACGCCACGACCTGGCAATGGTTCAGACCCGGGCTCGAGAGCACGCTTACAAAGGATGAGTTTGAAAAGCTCGGTAAAATGTGGGAGTCATTGAACTATATTCTTTTTGAGATAGCACATTACGACTATGTACATTCCGGCAGAGAGGGCTTCGCTCTGATAGGAACACTGATGAAAAATATGTCTCTTATCGGAGGGGCGCATAATCCGGAAAAATACTTTGATCTTGTGAAGTCAAAGGACAATTTTTACATGAATGAGATCGGCGCTCCCGTTGAAAAAACAGAGGATGTTTTTCGAATAGGAGAGGCATCGGATGTGGACGCGGTAGTGTATGCTGACGGAAAGCCCGTAGCAGCGATACGAGGCGGGCGCACGAGTGCGGCTCACGACGGATCGGTATGTACAAAAAGACTGAGCGACAAGGGAAGCGATCTGAAGGCTGCGTATGAAGGGATTTTGTATGAGAACCTGAATCCGGACAATGAAAGAGCCGTGACCATGGATACCGGAACGGATTACAAGGTTGTGCTTATCGCGAGAGAACGTGGAGAGGATGTAGAGTTTCAAAAATGGATAGATGAGAGCGGAACCGAGCTTTCTCAGAGTGAGACCTTCGAGATGGCCGTAAACCATGGCCATGCGCAGTTTGAGATGGTAAAACCGGTTTACAGGACCGTGCCGAAGCCTACGCCGTCTCCGGAGCCTGCTTCCGCACCTGAACCTGAGCAAAAGCCGGGCGGTATCCCGGGCTGGATTTATATGGTCGCAGGAGGCATAGCGGCAGGTGGCGCGGTCGGCGGAATATATGCCAAAAAGCGAATAAACAAAAGAAAAAGAGATAACTTGCATTGACGGACGATTTTTGATATAATATAAACTTGCGTGAGCGTGAGAGTGATCACGCTGAAATGCATAGTGAAAGGAGCAAACAAAAAATGGGTGAAAGCAAGATTATGCTTGGTAACGAGGCGATAGCCCGAGGAGCCTACGAGGCCGGAGTTAAGGTCAGTGCGGCGTATCCCGGCACTCCCTCTACCGAGATCAGTGAAAACATCGTGAACTATCCCGAGATATACGCGGAGTGGTCACCGAACGAGAAGGTGGCAACAGAGGTTGCGATAGGTGCGTCGATGAGTGGTGTAAGAGCCATGGCATCCATGAAGCACGTAGGACTCAATGTCGCATCCGATCCGCTCTATACGGTTTCATATATCGGATCTAACGGCGGACTTATGCTGGTTGTTGCCGATGATCCGGGACTCTACAGTTCACAGAACGAGCAGGATACACGCGCGATAGCACGTGCTGCACTCGTTCCGGTACTCGAGCCGTCAGACTCACAGGAGGCAAAGGACTTCGTTGGGGAGGCATTTCGTATCAGTGAGGAGTACGACACTCCGGTCATACTGCGTACGACCACCCGCCTTGCTCACAGCCAGGGACTCGTTGAGCTGAAGGACAGAGTGGAGCCTGATGACAAGCCTTATGAGAGAAACGCGGCTAAAAATGTCATGATGCCGGGAAATGCCATAAAGCGTCATCTCGTCGTAGAGGACCGTATGAATCGTCTTGAAAAAGACAGCTCGGATTTTTCGATCAATAAAGCAGAATACGGTGATACAAAGATAGGCTTTATCACAAGCGGTATCCCTTATCAGTATGTGAAGGAGGTATTCCCTGAGGCATCTGTTCTTAAGCTCGGAATGGTATATCCTCTTCCGAAAAAGCTTATAGAGGAGTTCGCGGGGGAGGTTGACAAGCTTTACATTTTTGAAGAGCTTGAGCCTGTCATCGAGGAGCAGGTGAAGGCTTGGGGAATCGAGTGCGTCGGCAAGGAGTTATTTACCAAGCAGGGAGAGTACAGTGCAAATCTGCTCAGAGAGAAGCTTCTTGACAGCGCTGTTACACAGAAACCATATCAGGATCTGCCGGCACGTCCGCCGATCCTTTGTCCGGGATGCCCGCACCGTTCTACGTTCTCGGTGCTTAAAAAGCTCAAGCTTCATGCAGCCGGAGATATCGGATGCTATACGCTCGGTGCGGTTCCGCCGCTCAGCGTCATCGATACTACGGTATGTATGGGATCATCCATCTCAACCCTTCACGGAATGGAGATGGCAAAGGGAAAAGAATATATCAAAAACTGGGTAGCCGTTATCGGAGACTCGACATTTATGCATACCGGAGTTAACTCCCTGATCAACATGGTTTACAACCAGGGAACCGGAACGGTCATCATCATGGATAACTCGACAACGGGTATGACAGGCCATCAGGATCACGCGGCTACAGGAAAGACTCTTCAGGGAAAAGAGGTTCCTGCGATAAGCATCTACAAACTGTGTGAGTCCATCGGCGTGAAAAATGTAGTCGAGGTCGATGTGTTTGACATAGACAGGTTCGAGCAGGTTGTAAAGGAAGAGGTTGCCAAGGATGAGGTTTCCGTTATCATAGCGTGTGGACCTTGCGCACTTTTGAAGGGAATGAAGTTCCCGAACAAATGTGTTCCTGATCCGGAAAAATGTAAGAAGTGCGGAGCCTGCTTAAAGCCGGGTTGTCCTGCTCTTACCAAAAACGAGGATGGAACAATCTCTATCGATGATACTATGTGCAATGGTTGCGGACTGTGCAGCAGACTTTGCCCGTTCGGCGCTATTGATGTTGTTGAGAAATAAAGGAGACTGTTATGGAAACGAAAAATATAATGATCTTCGGTGTCGGTGGACAGGGTACGCTGCTTACAAGCAGGATCCTCGGAGGGATCATCAGAAAAGCCGGCTATGACGTAAAGCTTTCAGAAGTTCACGGAATGGCACAGAGAGGTGGCTCTGTGGTTACCTATGTGCGTTACGGTGATGTTGTAAGAGAGCCTATCGTTGAGGAAGGTCAGGCTGACCTTTTGATCGCGTTCGAGAGACTCGAGGCGATGCGCTACGCGCACTTTTTGAAAAAGGATGGAGTTATGATCGTAAACGATCAGAGGATGGATCCCATGCCCGTTGTTATGGGGGCGTGCGAGTATCCGAAGGGAATCCTCGAGACTCTCGAAAAGGAGCACAAGGTTATCTCCATCGATGCAATGGATGAGGCGAAAAAACTCGGCAACGCGAGAGTATTTAATACGATCATCATCGGTCTCGCTGCAAAGAATATGGATTTTGAAAAACAGCAGTGGCTCGATGTGATCGCTGAGACTGTACCGCAGAAGACGGTAGAGATAAACCAGAAGGCATTTTTGGTCGGATACGAGGCGTGACCAATCATAACTTATGGGGGAAGCTATGATAGTTGATATTCATGCGCATACTTATCCCGACGAGATAGCTGAGAAAACAGTAGCTAAGCTTGGCGAGATAGCAGGTGTGAGTGCGCATACAGACGGCACGGCAAAGGGATTATCCGAAAAGGCAAAGGAAGCGGGTATTGACTACACCGTGATCATGCCTGTTGCCACAAATCCTCATCAGGTCGCAAAGATAAATGAGGTTGCATACAAAACAAATCTTTCCTCATCAAGGAAAGGCTTGTTGTCGTTCGGTGCCATACATCCCGATTCGCCGGATTATAAAAGAGTGCTCAGAGGTATAGCATCGCTGGGGTTAAAGGGTATCAAGCTTCACCCTGACTACCAGGGGGCATTTTTCAATGACATCCGGTACAAAAGGATCGTGGATACGGCAACCGAATTGGGATTGTATATCATGATCCATGCCGGGGTGGATATAGGACTACCGGAGCCGGTGCATGCGACACCGGATATGATCCGCGACGTTATCCGCGAAACAGGGACCGACAGGCTTATCCTCGCTCATATGGGCGGATGGAAAATGTGGGACGAGGTAATGGAAAAGCTTGTAAGTGAGAATGTCAGACTGGACACATCGTTTTCGACAGGTGCTACGGAAGTGGACGGGATGCTCGACGAAGACAGGTTCGTGGAGATGGTAAGAGCGTTCGGCGCAAACAGGATTCTTTTCGGGACCGACTCGCCTTGGGCTTCGCAGAGAAAGAGCCTGAAATGGATCGAGCATACATCGTTAAAAAAAGAAGAAAAAGAATTGATTCTCGGTAAAAATGCTGAGGTGCTTTTGAATCTCAATAAATGATCGCCGCTGGAGGATGCTATGAGAAAAAAGGAAGACGAATTCAAAAAGCTCGAAGAAGAGATGGTGGAAAAGGGCTCCATGGTAAAGCCCTTAGAGCGTGAAGCTCCGCCTACAGTAGAGCAGATTGAAGAGGCACTCAGAAGGAGAGAGGAGGAGACTCTCAGAGAAGAGGATCCGAAGTTTGTTTCTCCCGAGGAGGAGGAAGCATTTCGCAGAAAAAAGGGAAAAATAGTTAGGATCGTAGTTTTGGTTACGATCCTTTTAGTGCTGGGTGCGGGAGCAATTTTCGCATGGAAACTGCTCGGTCCGAGTACTACAAAAGCAGATATAAATAAGGAGTTTAACATCGGAAAGGATGAGGTCGCACTCATCATAGACGGTCAGATATCGGAGAAAAAAGGACGCGTGATAGATGGGCAGACCTACGTTCCGTCAGATATCGCGGGTG
>JAEEGL013615103.1_pt1 | contig 12885 bp, 10 predicted proteins | sample 9134231 | NCBI WGS metagenome assembly JAEEGL01 (sample SAMN16246548, study PRJNA631951) | gut metagenome | biome: gut microbiome; feature: rumen; material: fiber-attached | host: Bos | place: Iran: Karaj | collected 2018-10
ATGCGGTCAAAATATTATACCCACGGATAACGGGGCTTGTCAATCGTCTGTTGCCGCGCCGGATCACGCAAACAGGATGCGCTTGCGCTCGCTGAGCTCCCTGAATTTTGAGAGATACGTATCGACGTCTTTGGGATTCGGAATCCGTTCCACCCGGTTCTCCGCGCCGAATACGCGCTTTGTAATCGCGCCTGCTCCGTGTGCCATCACGCTCACATTTTCCTCCATCATATCGATGTTGTAAACGCAGGCGCAGTTCGGGCGCGCATAACCGACATTTTCGAGATTTCCGCGCATATATTTCTGCCGGTACATGTAATAAGGGCGCATTCCCATCCGCTCCGCATATGCGGCGCCCAATGCGACCATTTCCTCCGCTTCCCGCGCCGAAACCATTTTGAAAGTTTCCAAATGCTCTTTTAAAAACGACGAGCGTTTGATCGCAAGCGTGTGTACCGTCAGGCTGTCGGGAGACAGCGTTTCAATCCGCCTTAACGTATTATGAAAATCCTCCGCCGTTTCCCCCGGCAAACCCACGATCACATCCATATTGATATTGGAAAAGCCATATTCGCGCGCAAGATAAAATGCTTTCTCCACTTCCTCCGACGTATGTCTGCGGCCGATCCGCTCCAGCGTTTCGTCGTTCATGCTCTGCGGGTTAATGGAGATGCGGTTTACACCCGCGCGGCGCATTGCCGCAAGCTTTTCCGCATCGACGGTATCCGGTCTTCCGGCTTCTACGGTAAATTCGCCCGCCCATTCGGGATAGCAGGCGCGGATATGTGCGAGGAGTCTATTCAGGCGATCGGCTGAAAGTATTGTCGGCGTGCCGCCGCCGATATAGACGCTGCGCACAGGGTATCCCTCTTCGTGCACAATCTGCGCGCCCAAGGAAATATCCTGCAGCAAACTGCCTAAATACGCATCCAGCTGTGCATCTTTCGGCGCTGTACGCGAGCCGAAGGAACAATACAGGCAGCGTGTTTTACAATAGGGAATGCCAATATACACGCTGACATTTTTCTCCTGCGCGTTTTCGATGAGATAAGGCTTCTGTACTTCGTGGATTTTTCTAAGAAGCTCTATTTTTTCGGGCGAAACGTCAAAGTCTTCGCGCATCAAACGCAGCGCCTCTTCTTCGCCTTCCGTGCCGAGTAGTTCGCGCCATAGTTTTGTGGGGCGTATTCCGGTCAACGAGCCCCAAGGCATGCGCATATCCGTCAAATCGCGCATCAGACGGAACACTGCGATCTTCATCGCGCGTTTTTCGTATCGTTTTTTCAAAAGCGGCGTGTCTTCGCGCGCCGCCGTGTGCCATCGGCTGGACGCAGCCCGGCCGCATAGCGCAGCTTTCGCCTCGACAACCCATTCGTTCTCCTCGCGGCGAATCTCTGCAAAAACATGTAACGCATCATCGTCATCCTGCCGCAGCGTCTGCTCGTCGGTCAGCACGACGTCCGTTATACCGAAAAACATACGTATCTCGTCGGCGATATCATTTAGATACGCGGGCCGGTTTGTACACAACAGTACGTTCATTGCCAAGTACGAATAAAGCGATTATGCTTCTTTTCCGTTTCCAAAGTCGAAAGCGCCATATGTCCGGGATACAGGGTGTAATCGCCTCCGGGCAGAGTAAAGAGCTTTTTCGTAATCGAATCGTAAAGCATCTGATTGCTCGAATGCGGAAAGTCCACGCGTCCCACGTTCATCCGGAAGATCGTGTCGCCCGTAAAGAGCGCATGCTCTTTTGCGGCCAGGAAGCATACGCCGCCTTTTGTATGCCCCGGCGTATGAATGACCTTCAGCTCCATATTGCCTAATTTGATCAGGTCGTTATCGTGCAGCAATACGTCCGCCGGACAGGGTTCCACATATTCGCCTGCCATGATGGATAAGTTCGCACGGTCATCGACCAGCATTTTCGCATCGTCCTCATGGATGCACACCTGCGCGCCGGTGGCTCTTTTCACTTCCGCCAGTCCGGTAATATGGTCGTAATGCCCGTGCGTAAGAAGGATGTACTTGCAGTCCAGGTTTTCCTGTTCCAAAAACTCCAATACAGGCTCCGCGCTCTCCGGATCGATCACGATGCTTTCCGTGCTGCCCTTTTCATACAGGACGTAGCAGTTGACCATATGCGGCTGACATATAATGCGTTTAATCTCCATTCAAAACATCCTCTTACTGTCTAATAATATTGTAACCGGTCCATCGTTGATCAAAGACACCTGCATCTGCGCCTGAAATACGCCTGTTTGCACACGCAGCTTTTCCTTCAAGCGCCCGATCAGTTCCTCGTACAGCAAAACCGCGTTCTCCGGCCGTGCAGCCTGCGTAAAACTGGGACGGCGTCCCTTTCGCGCATCCCCGTAAAGTGTAAATTGAGAAACCAGCAGTATTTCGCCGCCGATATCCTGAACGGATAAATTCATTTTTCCGTCCGCATCTTCGAATATTCGGAGTCCTTCCAGCTTTTCGCAAATATACTTCACATCTTCGGCTCCGTCGTCATGCGTGATTCCCAATAAAACGAGCAGTCCTTCTCGTATGCTCGCGTATTCCTTCTGATCGATATGCACTGCCGCCGAAGCGACTCTTTGTACTACTGCCCGCATATGTTCAGGTATTGACACGGTAAACTTCCGTTACGGAATTGATCTTTTTCAAATTCCGTATGATGGTGTTGAGCTGCGTCGTGTCGTTGACTACAAAGGATAATTGAATAAATGCAACGCCATTGCGATTGGTCTTCGCGTTGATCGTCCGCACGCTGATATTAAGGTTCGCCAGCACCTGCGAAACTTCTACCAAAACGCCCGGCCTGTCGTCCGCTACCACATGGATGCTTGCGATATAGGAAGCCTGCGCATCGTCGATCCACGCTACGTGAATCATGCGCTCACTGTCGTTCGAAAGATTGGAAACGTTCACGCAGTCGCTGCGGTGAATGGATACCCCGCGTCCCCGCGTAATGTATCCTACAATTTCATCGCCCGGCAAAGGATTGCAGCATTGCGCGAAGTGAATCATCATGTTCGGATCGCCTTCTACCATAACGCCGCGGGAATGCGAATGCATGTGCGCGGTTTGCGCCGACCGCTCCTCCAGCTTCTGTTCGAGCTGCTGTACCGCAGCAGCCGCTTTGCTTTCCCGCCGGTGCATCTCGACCAGTTTATGCAATACCTGACTCGTCGAAAGGCCGCCGTAACCGATCGCCGCGTAGATTTGCTCCAAACTGGTCATATTATTCTTTTTCAGTATCGGCGCATAATACTCATTTTTGAACTGTGAAAGCTGCCAGCCCTGCCGTTTTGCACTTGCTTCGAGCATTTCACGGCCTTTTTGGATATTCTCTTCGCGATTTGCCTTCTTAAACCACTGCCGTATTTTTACCTTTGCCTGCTGGGTCTTTACAACGTTCAGCCAGTCGCGGCTCGGCCCGTTTTGGTTGGTGGATGTGATGATTTCCACCACGTCGTTCGTTTTCAGCTTATAATCAAGACGTACCACGGATCCGTTTACCCGCGCCTGCTGACAATGATGTCCGACATTGGTGTGGATACGATAAGCAAAATCCAGAGGCGTTGAACCGGTTGGCAAATCAATGATTTCACCGCGCGGCGTAAGCACGAATACGTATTCGCTCAGGAAGTCCTTCGTCACGTTGTCGATGAATTCCATCGCGTTTTCGGCGTCGGTATCATATTCCAACGCTTGCCGGAGCCAGCCCATTTTGCTGTCCAGTTCGTCCTGTACCGTGCGGCCCTCTTTATACATCCAATGCGCCGCAATGCCGTATTCCGCGGTTCGATGCATTTCAAACGTGCGAATCTGCACCTCAAACGGCATGCCTTTGTCGCCGAACAAAGTGGTATGCAGCGAACGGTACATATTGGGTTTTGGCATTGCGATATAATCTTTGAAGCGACCGGGCATCGGTTTCCAAATCGAATGAATGACGCCGAGCACGGCATAGCAGTCGTTTATTGTGTTCACGATAACGCGTATCGCAATCAGATCGTAAATCTCCTCCAGAGGTCTGTTCTGTTTGACCATCTTGCGGTAGATGCTGTAAAGATGCTTCGGTCGGCCGTTGATCTCGCCTTCGATGCCGGCCTTTTGGAGCTGCTCTCTGATGGTTTCCATCGCGCTCTTGAGCTGCTCCATGCGTTCCTGCTGCTGTACGCCGACCTCTGCGACCATTTTCTCGTATTCATCCGGCATCAGGTGCATGAACGACAGGTCTTCGAGTTCGCATTTGATTGCGCCCATTCCGAATCGATGTGCCAGCGGTGCGTATATCTCCAATGTTTCCTTCGCCTTGCGCGTACGCTTGGCGGTTGTACAGTATTCGAGCGTGCGCATATTATGAAGCCTGTCTGCCAGTTTGATGATGACGATGCGCACGTCGTTGGCGATAGCCAGAAACATTTTTCTTAGATTTTCCGCTTGTCTTTCTTTTTTGGTGATAATCGCCTGTTGGCTGGATTTGGTGAGCTTTGTGACGCCGTCGACCATCGTGGCGATTTCTTTGCCGAACAATTCCGAGATCTGCGCGACGGTAATATCTTTTCCGTCTTCCACTACGTCGTGCAGCAGCCCGGCAATGACCGTCGGAACGTCCATGCCCATATCGAACAGCATCGTCGCCACGGCTTCGGGATGGATATAATACGGTTCTCCCGATTCTCTTAGCTGTCCTTCGTGCGCACGCTTCGCAAACGCAATGGCTTTTTCCAACAACGCCAACTGCGCATCGCTGTATACCGCCTTACATTTGTCATAAAGTGCGCTCTCCACAAAAGGCAATCTCCTAACTAAAGAATTTTATAATTATACAGGAAAATCGCGTCAGAATCAATATTTGATATTTATTCCCACGCGCTGCAAATATCGCGATATAATGTGCTCGTCTCCAACGGCCTCTGCGCCGGTGAAACATGTCGGGAAATTACGTCGTCATCTATTGCCCATTCAAAGAAGCCCAGTTCCAGAAATACCCCCAACGCCAGACATGCTTCCTCGTACGTCGTCCATTGCTCCATACGGACCAAAAGCGCCGCACGCTTCTGCGGGCCCATAGCCAGATATGCGCAAAAACGCTTATAAATCCGTCCCATCACATCGCGCGTCGGAGACAGAGCCCGCAGCATTTCCTTTTCGTCGCCGCAATCAGCGGATATTATAGTTTGCCCCGACAGAACCTCAACGCAGGCATACGCCGATGCCGGGCCGTCGTAAAGCAAAACCGTTCGATATTGCTCGGTCCGCAACCGCAGTCTGTTCGGCGCAAATACCGTGCAATTATAGATAAACCCGTTCGCGGCATTGTCGGAAAACAGCACATCCGTGTGCGCCGTCCTATCGTCCCTGTTCAGGCACTTCAGAAGCCGCTGTGCGCCGGAAGGCGTCGCACACAATATCAATGTGCCGGAAATATCCTCATTGAGCGCCCGCTCTACACATGTATCGATATCCGCAGCCGTTTGAAACGGGAACGCTTCTTTCGCGGACAGATAACGGTTGCGCATATAGGCGTCGTAGAATTTCTGCCGGTATGCCTTCTGCTGAATCTCCTCCGGTGTCAGCGGCATCGTTTGAATACAGCTCGCGATCATTTGCAGCTGCGCTCTGCCTTTATATACGTTCAAATTCGGAGAATACAGAATGTCCAGCTTGCGAGCGCTCATCCATTGTTCCATCCGCTCTCCTTTTCCGAATGCCACGATCGGCAGCACGTTTTCCCGCGTGCGGATATTCGCCCGCAAGTGCTGCAATTCTTTTCCCATACGCTGCATGTTTTCAAGTGCAACCGCGCGCGCCCGAAAAACGGGCCGCGGATTTCCCTCCCCAAAGGGCGCCAGACGCTCAATATCCTGAATGAGAGATATGTCGATGTCTTCCAGTGGAATCTCCATTTCGTAATTGCGGCGCGGTATCAACGTCTCCTTAGGCACGTTTTCCCGCAAATACGCATTAAAGTCCCGTTTAAAGTCGAAAAACAATTCCTCCCGTATCGTCAGTCCTGCCGCCTGCGCATGACCGCCAAAGCGCAGCATGCGATCGGAGAACCGATTTAAGCAGTCAAACAGATGTACCTGCGGAATACTTCTTCCGGAACCCGACATCACTCCGTCCTTCTTGTGAAAAAGAATTACAGGTCGATAATACATTTCCATTAACCGTGACGCCACAATGCCGATCACACCGGGATTCCAATCCTCGCCGTACAGCAGGATCGCGTAATTGCGCGAAAGATCATAAGCTGCAAGCTGCGCGTATGCGTCTTTCAGAATACGCATTTCCTCCGTCTGGCGTTTTTTGTTTTCCTGATCCAGCTCTTCCGCCAGCGCATACGCGTGCTGCTCGTCCTCTGTCATGAGCAGCTCCACGCCCCGAGACGCGCATCCCATACGTCCGGCCGCATTGAGCCGGGGCGCTAGCCCATATCCGACCGCCATACTGTCCATCGGTTTATCTTCGTATCCGGAAACGCGTATGAGTGCATTTAACCCCGGTAAATCGCGCATATTTTTTATTCCAGTCGCCACTATCGCACGGTTTTCCCCTGTTATCGGAACAACGTCCGCCACCGTAGCTAGCGCCGCTATCGCCAGATCCGCACCGTCCAAATGCCTTCCCAATGCCTGTGCCAGACGCAGTGCAACGCCGGCGCCGCACAGATTTTCATTGGGGTACTGGCTGTCCCTGCGCGTCGTACAGACCACTGCACAGCATTTTGGCAAAACACAGCCGCATTGGTGATGATCCGTCACGACTACATCTACGCCGAGTTCTGCACATATTGCGATCTCCTCCACGGCGTTAATGCTGTTGTCAACGGTTACAATCAGCTGCACGCCCTCGTCGTGCAACTGCCTGACCGCATCCGCGTGCATGCCATATCCCTGTTTATGACGCGACGGAATATAATAATCCACCCTTGCGCCCAATGCTCTCAGGCAGCGCAGCAGCAATGTCGTCGCGCAGATTCCGTCCACATCGTAATCGCCGTAGACGCAGATATATTCTTGTTCCGTAATTGCTTTCCGAATGCGCTTTACGGCGCGGTCCATGTCCGGCAACTTCATTGGATCACAAAAGTCCTCAACCGACGGATGTAAAAAACGCCGTACCTGTTCCTGCGTTTTTACACCCCGATGAAGCAGCATCTGCGCAAGCACAACGGATATGCCGTTTTCTTCTGCAACTTCAGCCGCCCGTTTTGGATCGATATCATTTGTCGTTTTTTGATAGACCAGCATCGCTTCACCTGTCAACCTTGAAAGAGAGCCGATCCGCACGCATCGGACCGGCTCATTATACTTATTTCTTTTTGTTTTTCTTCGCAGATTTCTTTTTCGTCTGCTTCGCGCCCTTGCCGGAGTCTACCTTGGCCAGCCGCATGCCTTGCCACTTGCCCCACAGCGGCGCCGCAAGGAATATGGACGAGTATGCGCCTGCTACCAAGCCTACAATAATCGGCAGCGCAAATTCGCGGATTGCCGTGCCGCCGAAGATATACACCATCAAAATGGTGAGCAGCGTCGTGATCGTCGTATTGATCGAACGCATCAAAGTGCCGGAGACGCTCTGATTTACAATTCCCTCGCGCTCTCTCTCAGGCTTTGCAAAGCCCCTGCTCACTTCACGGACACGGTCGAAAATGACGATGGTATTGTTGATGGAATAACCTACGATCGTCAATACCGCAGCAATGAACGTGCTGTTGATGGGGATACGCAGAATGCAGACGATCGAAAGCATGATCAGAACGTCATGAACCAGCATCAAAACAGCGGATATGCCCGAATAGAACTCGAAACGGATCCACACATAGACCAGTATCAATACTGCTGCGATCACGACCGACAGCAATGCGTTTTGCAGCAGCGTAGCGCTCGCGATGCCGTTGACCTTATCGACGCTAAGATTTTCCGCCCGCGAATACCGACGCTGTACATCCTCCAGCACGCCTGCGCGCGCGGCATTCTCTTCTTCCGCACTATCCATGCTCTTCATGCGTATATCCGCCATGGTTTGTCGGGAAGTGCTGGCGCCGGTTTTGATAATCTGCGCGCCTTCTATGCCGTTGTCCACCAGTACCTGTTCCAGCCAGTTGACATCATAATCGGTCTTCATATCGATCGTAAACAGTACGCCGCCCGTAAAATCGATACCGATGTTCAGTCCGCCGCAGAATATGCCCACGACGATACCTGCTAAAATTACCGCAAGAGAGATGCAGATTGTGATTTTAAAGGATTTCGTGTAATTCATAAATCGCACCTCCCTTACTGCTCAGCCTGTTTTGCCTTTTTCATTGGGCAAAACAGCGTCTTCTTCTTGATATTAAACCCGAGCAACAGATTCATCAGGCCACGTGTAATGAGCACCGACGTAATGAAGCTGACTACGATACCGATCAGAAGCGTGATCGCAAAACCCTTGATGCTGCCGGTACCGAAAATCAGCAATACGATCGCGGCGATCACCGTCGTGATATTGGAGTCCAAAACAGCGGAAAATGCACGCTTAAAGCCCATCTTCACGGATGTGCGGATGCTCTTGCCCGTCCTCAACTCTTCACGCATACGCTCGAATATAATGACGTTCGCATCCACGGCCATGCCGATGGAGAGTATCAAGCCCGCAATGCCGGGCAGCGTCAGCTGAACGCCCGGGATTGTTGCCAGACAGAACATCACGATCAGCATGTAGATAATCAACGCCAACACCGCGATCAATCCCGGCAGACGATAATACGCAATCATGAATATGAACACCAGCGCAATGCCGATTACGCCTGCCAGTACGCTCTTTTCCAGCACATCGGCGCCCAAAGTCGCCGATACCGAACGCACTTCGATCTCTTCCATTTCGATCGGCAGTGCGCCGCTCTGTATCTGGTTGCAAAGCAGATTTGCCGTTTCGTACGTGAAGGTAACGCTCTCGATGCTGGCTCTTCCGGTCGTAATCGCATCGTTTACGACGGGCGACGAAATGACCGTTCCGTCCATGATGATGCTGATCGCCTTTGCCGCAGACCCTACTTCGTCTTCATCCAGAGCCGCTAGGCGTGTCGTGGCTTCCGCAAAGTTTTCCGTTGCCTGTTGATTAAGGTTGAACGCAACCATGTACTGACCGAGGTAACCCTCTTTTTGGGCAACGTATACTTCTTCAATGTCCGATCCTTCGAAAAGCACGTTTCCGTCAGGATCCTGGAACTCGATCTTAGCCGGTTTAATCAGGTATTCCGTAATGATGCTGGGGTCCTCAACCATCTGTGTCTCGTTGATCGGAATTTCCAGACGGATACGGCCCGATCCCTGATACGCCATCGTAGCTTCGGTATACCCCTGCGCGTCTAAGCGCGAACGCATTACGCTGTACACCGACGCCATATTTGCTTCCAAATTAGGATCGCTCAGGTCTTTGGCTTCATATACGACAGAAACGCCTCCCGTCAAATCCAGGCCGCGCGGGATCTGCTCCAGTATCGGCCGGATTTCGTAAATCCCCCATGCCGCGCCGTTGATAAACAAAAAACCTATGGCTGCCGTCAACAGAATGATGACGAACAACGCCACGATCTTTTGTGCTTTCACTACACATTCCCCCTTACTTACCTAATTCAGACTGTGTTCCAACAGGTTCCGTATATTTCTTATAAGCCTCGTTCTTTTAAATTTATCCCGATCGCACATTCCGTGCGTTTTTTTTCCAGATCGCAAGTGAGCTTATAAGGCTCATAAATATCCGCGTTGTATTTCCATGCGTTCGCCGCGCAGCCGCCGCTGCAAAAATACTTTGCCCAGCATTTCCCGCATGTCGGTTTCGTGCAGACATTGCAGTTTAAGAAGCGCTCCTGCATCGCACCGTCAAACGTGCCGTTCAGGATATTTCCCATGCAAAAGTCCTTTTCGCCCACAAACTGATGGCACGGATAGATATCTCCCTCCGGCGTCACGGCAACGTATTCGTTCCCCGCGCCGCATCCAGTCACGCGTTTTCTAAGGCAGGGGCCGTTCCCCAAATCCATCATGAAATGAAAGAAATTATACCATTTCCCGTTCGCGCGGTTCTCCAATAAATGCGCAGACAGTTTGTCGTATTCTTGATGGATTTCGGGCAGATGTTCCTGTCTAATCGCCAGCGGATCACTGTCGTCCAGCACCACCGGCTCCAGCGATATCTGTTCAAACCCTTCTGCCAGCAGCGCCTCCACATCCTTCGTAAAATCCAGATTTCGGGCGGTAAACGTGCCGCGCACGTAGTATTCGCCTTCGCCCCGGCGCTGCACAAGTTTTTTCATCTTGGGCAGTATGACATCATAGGAACCTTTTCCGCCGACCGTCGGACGCATCGAATCGTGCACCTCGCGTCTGCCGTCTACGCTCAAAACCACATTGTACATTTCGCGGTTTATAAAATCGATAATCTCGTCATTCAGCGCCAGACCGTTGGTCGTCATCGTAAAACGTATGGTTTTGCCGTGTTTCTTTTCCAGCTCCCGTCCGTACGCTACGATTTTGTATACGGCATCCATATTCATCAGCGGTTCGCCGCCGAAAAGATCGACTTCCAGATTCTTCCTGTTTCCCGAACGGGCTATCAGAAAATCAAGCGCCGCCTTGCCAGTTTCCGGCGGCATCAGCATACGCGTTCCGTGAAATTCTCCGGTCGAAGCAAAGCAGTATTTGCATCTTAAATTGCAGTCGTGCGCAATGTGCAGACACATCGCCTTGATCACCTGCTGATCCTGCGCAGGCGGCACAGGCTGTGCAGGCGTATCCAAAACGCCTTCCGCCCGCAGGGTGTCCAGCTCGTCCAGTATCTCGCGCACCAGAGATTTGTCCACACCTGTGTCGAAGGGATCGCGGCCCTGCTCTACGGCAGAAAGCACTCGAAAAGCAGGCTCGTCCACCGTGTGAACTGCGCCGCTTTCCACATCCAAAACGATATACAATCCCTGGAACTCAAACGCGTGTATCAATTCATTCTCCCTGTACAGCAAAAGATAGGCCGCAGACCTGCTGCGGCCCAATCTTTATGCAACAACAATTACTTTCTTTCCTTCTGGCACTTCTGGTTCGCCACCGTGCAGGACGTTTTGCAAGCGGACTGGCAGCTTGCCTGACACTCTCCGCAGCCGGACTGGGCGCTCGCATTGATGCAGGGCTTCTGAATCATTTTAATGTGTTTCATCGTGTACATTCCTCCACGTAAAAGTCTGTTGGTATTATACATGCACTTAGCACGTTGGGCAAGTATTTTTACTTGTTCAACGCGATGCGCGCAGTATCTCTGGCAATCATCATCTCTTCGTCGGTCGGAATGACATACACCTTTACGCGGCTGGTGGGCTTGCTGATTTCGATCTCTTCGCCGCGCGGCGCATTCTGATTGTACGCAAAGTCCACATCGACGCCAAGATAATCCATGTCAGAAAGGATTCTCTCGCGCATGCCGCGGTCGTTTTCACCGATGCCGGCCGTAAACACGATTGCATCCACGCCGTTCATCGCCGCTGCATATGCGCCGATATAACGCTTCACTTTATATGCGAACGTTTCCAACGCAAGTTCTGCGCGCTCGTTGCCCGCTTTCGCCGCATCGGCAAGATCGCGGAAGTCGCTCGAAACGCCGGAGATGCCGTAGACGCCGCTCTCCTTGTTCATGTAAGCGTTGACCTGCTCCGTATTCCAGCCCTTCTTATCCATCAGATACGTCACGATCGCAGGGTCCATATCGCCGCAGCGCGTACCCATCGGCACGCCTTCAAGAGGAGTCATGCCCATGCTGGTGTCAACGGACTTACCGCCCTTAATGGCCGCAATGCTCGAGCCGTTGCCAAGGTGGCAGGTAATGATGCGGGTCTTTTCGACCGGCATACCAAGCTTCGCGATCGCACGCTGAGAGACATACAGATGGGACGTACCATGGAAGCCGTAGCGGCGGACGCGCAGCTCTTTGTACGCTTCGTAGGGCAAGCCGTACAGGAACGCCTTCGGCGGCATGGTCTGATGGAACGCGGTATCGAACACCGCAACCATCGGCGTAGACGGCATGAGCGCCTGGCAGGCGCGAATGCCCATGACCTGTGCCGGGTTGTGCAGCGGCGCAAGGTCCGTCAGAGACATGATCTTTTCGATTGCCTCTTCGTTAATGAGTGCGGAGCCCTTGAACTCTTCGCCCGCATGCGCAAGGCGATGGCCGACGGCGCCGATCTCGTCCATGCTCTTGATGACGCCGATTTTCGGGTCGACCAGCGCGTCGAGCACCAGCTTCATGGCGTCCTTGTGATCCTTCATGGGCTGCTTGAATTCCACCGGCTCCTTGCCCGTGGGCTTATAAGTCAGTATGGAGCCTTCGATGCCGATACGCTCGCACAGACCTTTGGCAATCACGGTTTCGTTGTCGATATTGATCAACTGAAACTTAACGGAAGAGCTTCCTGCATTGATAACTAAAATTAACATTGTGCTTTCTCCTTTATGTTACATGCCCTGTGCCTGTACGGCAGTAATGGCGATAACGCCGATGATGTCTTCCACACTGCAGCCGCGGGAGAGGTCGTTGATGGGCTTTGCAAATCCCTGACATACCGGACCGATGGCCTCTGCGCCGGCAAGACGCTGTACCAGCTTGTAGCCGATATTGCCCGCCTGCAGATCCGGGAAGATCAAGACGTTCGCTTTGCCGGCAACCGGGCTGCCGGGGCTCTTGAGCTGACCGACCGATTCAACCAGCGCCGCATCCGCCTGCAGTTCGCCGTCCACGTTGAGATCGGGAGCCAACTGCTTGACGAGCTTCGTCGCTTCGGCAACTTTATCTACATACTCATGCTTTGCGCTGCCCTTCGTGGAGAAGGAAAGC
>JAEEGL013733930.1_pt1 | contig 12885 bp, 10 predicted proteins | sample 9134231 | NCBI WGS metagenome assembly JAEEGL01 (sample SAMN16246548, study PRJNA631951) | gut metagenome | biome: gut microbiome; feature: rumen; material: fiber-attached | host: Bos | place: Iran: Karaj | collected 2018-10
AAGGCGGACGGCATCGCGGAGGAAGTGGCCCGTGTCGTCAGACGGGCGGGTGCCGTCGAATGGACAGGCTTCAACGAAGGGACGTTGCAGCGGCTGATCGATATTCGCAAATTTCTGCCGGAAACGTACGTTTTCTACGATGTCGGTAAGAAAGATGTGCCAGTGGAGGACTATATAGATGTATGTCGCACCAACGGCTTCCAGGAGCTGGTGATGCACCATCAGTATGTGACTGCGGAGAAATGCGCGAAGATCCGCTCGGCGGGTGTTCTGCCTGGAGCGTGGAACATCGGCGATGCGGAGAAGATGCGGCAGCTGCTGGACATGGGCGTATTCCGCATCTACGCGGATGCCCCGCTGGTCATGCTGGATGTCGTGAAAGAGAGGGAAAAGCGTTGATAATCAGACGTCAGGAGACGATTACAAATGATGCGTTCCGATCAAATCATCAGTACGGTTGGCATGATCCAGAAGGACAATCTGGACGTGCGAACCATCACCATGGGTATCAATCTGTTGGACTGCCGCCATCAGGACGTCGATGTCATGTGCCGCCGTGTCGTCAACAAGATTGAAAAGTACGCTGGTGATTTGGTGGATGTCTGTGATCAGATTGTGACGAAATACGGCGTGCCGATCGTGAACAAACGTCTGGCCGTCAGTCCGGCGGCCGACGTGGCGGCGGGCCATGACGCGGCGGGATTTGTCGCGTTGGCGAAAGCGATGGATCAGGCCGCGCGATCGGTCGGCGTGGATTTCATCGGCGGATACAGCGCGCAGGTTCAGAAAGGCGCGAGTGCGGCGGATGACATTCTGATGGAAACACTTCCGCAGGCGTTGCTTTCGACTGGAAAAGTCTGTGCGTCCATCAACGTCGGTTCCAGCCGGGCGGGCATCAACATGACAGCGGTCGGCAAGCTTGGCAAGATTATCAAGCAGTTGGCGGAAGGCAGTCGTGAACAGGACGGTTTCGCTTGCGCAAAACTGGTGGTTTTCACGAACCAACCGGAAGACAATCCGTTCATGGCGGGAGCGTACCATGGCCATGGCGAGCCGGAAGTCGTCATCAACGTCGGTGTCAGCGGCCCGGGCGTTGTTCGTAGAGCGTTGGAACGGAGGATTGAACGGGACGGCGCGGAAAATCTCGGTCTGGACGATTTGGCGGAGGAGATCAAGCAGACAAGCTGCCGCGTGACGCGTTGCGGCGAGCTGATCGGCCGTGAGGTCGCGAAGCGGCTGGGCATCGGCTTCGGCATCGTCGATTTGTCGTTGGCGCCGACGCCGAAGGTCGGCGACAGTATCGGTGAAATCCTCTATATGCTTGGGCTGGACGCGATTGGGGCGCCTGGTTCAACGGCGTGCATCGCGATGCTGAACGACGCTGTCAAGAAAGGCGGTGCGTTCGCGTCGCAATCTGTCGGTGGTCTGAGCGGCGCGTTCATTCCTGTTTTGGAAGATTCCGCCTTGGCGGGCGCCGCGGAACGCGGTGAACTGAGCGTCGAGAAACTGGAGGCGATGACATGCGTCTGCTCCGTCGGTCTGGACATGATCGCCTTGCCGGGCGACACGCCGGCCGAGACATTGAGCGCCATGATCGCCGACGAAATGGCGATCGGCATGATCAACAAGAAAACGACGGCGGTGCGGTTCATTCCCGTGCCCGGCAAGAAGGCCGGCGACCGCGTCGAATTCGGCGGCCTGTTCGGCGGCGGCACGGTCATGCCGGTTCCGAACATCGGCAAGTCCGCTCGGTTCATTCGATATGGCGGCCACATACCGGCCCCGATCCACAGTCTGAATAATTAATTAACGCTGGCGGACGGGAAGGAACGTCAGATTGTCTTATGGTATATTTGGTAAAACAGTCATCATGAAATACGCGATTTTAGGAGACATACACGGAAATCTGGAAGCCATGGAGGCGGTTTTGGCCGCCTGCCGTGAACTAGGTGTGGATAAATACGCATGTATAGGCGATGTCGTAGGATACAATGCGAATCCAAAGGAATGCCTGAATCTGCTGCGAGGTCTTGGCGACAATTTGGTCGGCGTCGTGAAAGGCAACCATGACGAATACGTCTCCAACGGAAAGGAGACACTTGGTTTCAATCCGCTGGCGGCGGCCGCCGTGGAATGGACGCGAATGCAATTGGGGCCATCGGACTTGCAATGGCTGCATGAATTGCCATACATGCTTCATTGCGCGGTTCCAGGCTATGGCCGTTTTCAATTGGTCCATGGGACGCTGGACAATCCAAGCGGCTGGGGGTACATTTTTGATCGATTCAGCGCGGAGACGAGCTTCCAATATCAGATATTCTCCCTTTGTTTCATAGGGCACACCCATGTGCCGTTGGCGTTTGAAAAGAACGACTTGACCATCACGGGCGGTTTCTATGAAAGCGTCCAGTTCGGTCAGAACAGAAAATATCTGATCAACGTCGGAAGCGTCGGCCAGCCTCGTGATGGAGACTGGCGGGCGGCGTTCGCGGTGTTTTCTCCGAAAGAATCGCTTATACAGCTGTATCGCGTAGAATACGACATTGCGACGACGCAGCAGAAAATCATCGACGCGGGGCTGCCGCCCCGTCTGGCGGAACGGCTGGCCGTAGGGCGTTAAGGAAAAAGACAGGAGTCAACCGTGAGATTACTGGTTATAAAACCAAGCAGTCTGGGGGACGTGGTCCACACGTTTCCGGCGGTTGACATGCTTCGACGCCGTTTGGGAAGTGAACTGGAATCCCTCACGTGGGTGGTGAACGACAGTCTGGCGGGCATTCTGGGCATGTTTCCTGGTGTGGACAGGATCGTCAAATTCCCACGTTCGCGGATATGGCATGGAGATGCTAGAAAAGCATTTTTGGCGGATCTCCGAAAAGAAAAATATGATGTGTCAATTGATTTCCAAGGACTTCTACGAAGCGGCCTGATGTCGTGGGCAAGCCGTGCGCCACGGCGAATTGGTTTCTCAACGGGACGTGAAGGCTCTCCGTTCTTTTATACGGAAAAATACGCCCCTGAGGCGACGTTTCGACATGCCGTCGAAAAGAACGGCGATCTTGTCCGTCAGGCGTTTCCAGGCAGTGATGACCTGCGGATTCCGGACTTGAATGTCAATCCGGAATGGCTGGCTGCGGCGGATGGACTTCTGGCGGATTGCGAAGGGGACGGGCCTGTTCTGGCGGTCGGTTGCTCTTCTCGCTGGGCCAGCAAGAATTGGCCGACAGATTTTTTCGCGACTGTTTTGGATTCTGTATCAAGAAGACGAGGCGATGTCCGGATATGGTTGCTTGGCGCTCCGGATGAACGACCTGTCTGCGAACAGGTCCTGTCCTGTTGCAAAATAGCGAAGCCGTTGAATCTGGCTGGCAAAAGCAACATGACAGGGCTGGTCGGCCTGCTGGCCAGAAGCGATGCGTTGTTGACGAACGACAGCGGCCCCATGCATATCGCAGCGGCGTTGAAGAAGCCCTGTGTGGCGTTGTTCGGAGCGACCGATCCCGTGTTGACGGGGCCGTACGGGCCTGGTTTGCATGTCGTTTTCCGTAGCGGATGTCCTAAAAGTCCATGTTTCAAGAAACAATGTCCATTAAAAGGTGTCAAATGCTGTCATTGGACAGAGGCGGAGGCGGTGGCTGATGCGATCGTCGCGAAGTTGGAAACGGCCGGCGGTGCGCGGCGGCCATGATGAGAAACTTTTGATACCATGATATACAAGGAGGAAAAGATGGCTTATCGGAAAATGTTGGTAATGGTTGGCGCCATGATGCTTTTCGGCATGGGTGCGCATGCGCAGCTGGGCATGAAGCTTGAATCCGAACAGAACTGCTATCTTCGCTATGAACGGGTTAAATTGCGGCTGACAGTGCGTAACTACAGCGGCAACACGCTGGTTTTCGGCGGCGCGGATTCGACCGAACAGGGCAAACTGACGTTCGTCGTCCGCCGTCAAAACGGCCAGATGGTCAAATGCCTTGATCCTTCCGCGAATCCGATGGAGGACATCATTCTCGCGCCTGGCTTGAACCGCCAGCTTGTTCTGGACATCAATTCGTTGTTTGACATGCAGAGTCCGGACGTCTATAAGATAGAGGCGCGTATCAGCCATCATCGTCTGCAGCATGACTGTGCGTCCGAACCGATTATCGTGGAAGTGAAAGAAGGGAACGTCATCAAGGAGAAAGTCATCGGCTTGCCGATGAAAAAGGAGACGGACCAGATCCGCAATGTGAAAGTGAAGCTCATCCAGTTCACGGATTCCGTTGGCAGCATGTGGTGCCTTCGCGTGGAGGATGACGAATTGGTCTATGGCGTCTTCCGACTGGGACCGTTCATGGGCTCGTCCGTCCCGCAGATGGATGTTGACGGCAGCAGCGCCATCCATATTCTCATCCAGGTGGCGCCGCATTTGTATTCGTATACTGTTTACAGCATGATCGGCGAGATTGTGAAGCTCAGACAGCAGGTCTACTATGTGGCGGACGGCGGTTATCCGCAATTGAGCCGCGCATCCGGTTATCTGAAAGTCGAACATGCACGAGTCGCGCAACAGGGAAAAGACTATAATTTGAAGGATACGGCGCCGCGCCAATAATACATAATATAAATGGAAAACGACAGTCTTGTCAAACATGGGCTGTCAAACCGAAATACGTCGGAGGACGAAAATCATGAGCGAACAGAACGGGCAGCCAGTGGACAATCAAAGGGCACAGGAAAATCCGACCATGACGCAACAGACGGCCGGTGGCGTCGGCGCGCCGCCGCCGATGGCGACGCCTGTCAACATGCAACAGGACTATCGCCAGGGAGTTCCGCCTCAAAGCGGCTATTACCAGGCTCCTCCGACACAGTCTGTGCCGCCGAACATGGGAGGCTACTATCAAGTTCCGCCGCAACAGCCTCCTCAGCAACCGCCACATGCGCCGTATCATCGTTTCGGACCAGTCGTCTGCCCGTATGCGGGCAAGCGTTCCCATGGGTGGCTGTGGGGCTTTCTGATTGCAGTTCTCATCTTCTTCATCCTGTTGCCGATTCTGGCGATTGTCGCGCTCGGCGCTCTTGGAGCCTGCGTTGGATCGTTTCTGGACACGCAGATTGGCGATGTGTCCACCACGCTGGGGGGAACCGATTTGACGGCGAAAGGCGATTTGACGCGTCGCGTCATTGTGAAAAGTGAAAGCAAGCGTGAAATCGCGGTGGTTGACGTGAAAGGCATCATCATGCGCGGCCGCGGCGCCACGGGAATCGCTTCGGCCGGAGACCTCTGCAAGATCTTCCAGGAGCTTAAGAAGAATAAGAACGTGGTGGCGATTGTTTTGGACATGGATTCCCCTGGCGGGGAGATTGTCGCGACGGATGAAATCCACCGCGCATTGCAGGATTGCCGCGCAGCGGGCAAGAAAATCGTGACATGCATGCACAGCCTGGGGGCCAGCGGCGGATACTATCTGGCGGCTGGCGGCGACTGGATCATCGCGAACAGGATGACGATGACGGGCAGCGTCGGCGTCATCATGTCCTCCTATAATATAAAAGGTTTGGCGGAGAAGATCGGCGTCAAGCCGGTCGTCATCAAATCCGGCAACATGAAGGACATGATGTCGATGATGCGCGACATGACGGAAGACGAGAAAACATATCTGCAGCAGCACATCGACGAATCGTTCGGTGAATTCGCGAAAATCGTGGCCGGGGGGCGTCCCGCGTATGCGGATGAAAACGCCGTCCGCAACGCGGAGTTCGCGGACGGCCGTGTCGTCAGCGGTGCGCGGGCCTTGGAATTGGGGCTTGTGGACGAACTGGGCGGCATGGAGGAGGCTCTGGCGAAAGCGCGGGAGCTTGGCAACGCGGAGAAGCCTTGTGTTGTTAAATATGGCGTTCGCAGTCGTTTCTGGGATAGTATCATGGAGATGCGAGCGAGCGACAATCCATTGATGAAGGCCGCCGCGGTTCAGCTTCAGCCTGGTCGCCTGTATTATCTGGCTCCCGGGGTTCTTGGCTTGTGACCATTCAAAAGGAGTGTTTCCAATGAAGAAAATCAGCCTGATTGTTTTGATGGCGACTTTCATGCTTTCCGCCGCTGAATTCTATCCGAAGGACAGCCGGATTGGCAAGCCTGATCCGGTCGCAAGTCCGCTGGCGGAGCAGGGCGGCTTGCTCAAAGAGTACCTTGGCGCCTCGCCGAAAAGTCTTAACTACTTGTTGGACAACAATGTCATGAGCGCTCGTGTTTTCGGTGCGATGTTCGAAAGCCTGATCGAAATGGATTCGAGCACGCTTGAATACGACCGTGCATTGGCGGAGAAATGGTCGATTTCCGACGACAAACGGGAGTTCACTTTCTGGCTGGATCCGGCGGCCCGTTGGAGCGACGGCAAGCCCGTGACCGCCGAAGATGTCGTGTGGACGTATAAGACGATCGTGGATCCGAAGAACATGACCGGTTCGAATAAACTGGCCCTTGAGCGTTTGGAAGTTCCTGAAATAGTGGATGATGGGAAAGCCGTTCGCTTCCGTGCGAAGGAAGTTCACTGGCAGAATCTGGGCGCGTGCGGCGGCATGGAGATCCTGCCGAAGCACGTCTGGGAAGGACAGGATTTCAACAAAATCAATTTCGAATTTCCTGTCGTGTCCGGCCCGTATCGGATCAAGGAATTGAAGGAAGGCTTCTATCTAGTTCTCGAAAAGCGCCATGACTGGTGGCGGAGCGGCTGGAAGAACCAGCAGAATCTCAACAACTTCGATGAAATCAAATGCGTGTTTTTCGAGGATCAGGACAATGCGTTCGAAGCGTTTCTGAAAGGCGAAATCGACGTTTTCCATGTTTATACGGCGAGCCAGTGGCACAAGATCGAAGAGCGGGTTTCGGCGGTCCGTCAGAACTGGATCGTGAAGCAGTCGATCTACAACTACAGTCCAGTCGGCTTCCAGGGGTTCGCGATGAACATGCGGCGGCCGCCGTTTGACGATGTCCGTGTCCGCAAGGCACTTGCGCATCTGGTTGACCGCGAGACGATGAACACGACGATGATGTACAGCCAGTATTTCATGCATCGTTCATTCTGGGAGGATTTGTACGACGCGGAGCATCCGTGCAAGAACGAACTGGTTAAATTTGATCCCGTGGCTGCGCGGAAGCTGTTGGCGGAAGCCGGCTGGAAGGCGAATCCCAATACAGGAATTCTCGAAAAGGACGGTAAGGAGTTCAGTTTTGTTTTTCTGAATCGCGGTGGCAATTCAGACAAATTCGTGACGATGTTCGGTTCGGCGTTGAAGGACGTCGGCATCAAGATGACCATCGAGACGAAGGATTGGTCCGCTTGGGCGAAGGATATGGATGCGTACAATTTCGACATGACGTGGGCTGCGTGGAGCTCCGGTCTGTTCAAGAATCCGGAATCCATGTGGTCGTCTAAAGAGGCGGATCGGGAAGGCGGCAGCAATCTGACTGGATTCCGCAACGCGGCTGTAGACGCCTTGATTGAAAAGCAGAAGGCGATTTTCAGCGTGACGGAGCGGAATGAAATCTGCCGTCAGATCGACAAGCTCATCTATGATGAGTTCCCGTATGTCCTTTTGTGGAACATTAATTATGTTAGATTGCTGTATTGGAACCGTTTCGGGACTCCGAAGACGGTATTGGGAAGATACGACAGCGGTGGCGGCTACAGTGCCTACTGGTGGCTTGACGAAGACGCGGTCGCGGAACTGGAGGAGGCTCGAAAGGGCAATCAGGCGTTGCCCGCGCGTCCGAAAGTCGTAAAATTCGAATAGAGCCGGAGAGGATTCCATGAGGAAGATGATGGTCATACTGATGACGGTGGCAACTTGTCTGACCACCGTCGGGCAGGAGCAGCTGGCGGAGACGCTGAAACGCGTCCGTCCGAACGTCGAGGCGGACGCCATGCTGGGGTACTATCGCGAAAACGCTCCTGATCTGTTGGATGAGATTGAAAAACGCCGCAAGGCGTATCCGGAGGCCATGGACGCGTATTTGGGACAGTTGGCGGATCATTTTCAGGAAGTGGACAAGTTACGCGGCGAAGACAACGCGATGTATGATCGCATGGTCAGACAGGAGAAGCAGCAATGCCAGGTGAGAGGGCTGAGCCGCGAAATCCAGAAACTGGCGAAGACACCGAAAAACGAACCAAAAAACATTGAGGTGCAGAGGCTTGCGCAACTTAAAGAATCGCGTCTGAAGCTACGGAATCTTCTGGAGCAGGCGTTTGATGAAACGCAACAGCAACAGCTGATCCAAATCAACCGGCTGGAGAATGAAGTCCGTGATTTGCGGCGTCTGGCGACAGAGCGCAGCAAAAATCGCGGATTGATTCTGCAGGAAAGGTTTCGTACATTGACGGGCGAAGACTGGCCGGAAGATAAATAATGCTGAACGCTGAATGTAATAGAAAGAGGAATGGATTATGATTAGAGTTGGTTTGATTGGATATGGCAACATGGGGCGTTCCCATGGGCAGCTGCTGTTGAAGCATGAGGATGTCAAGCTGATGGCGATGGCGGACGCCCGCGAAGAGCGCCGCGCCATGGCGGCTCGCGAACTCGGCGTGCAGAAGACGTATGCCGACGGGGCGGATATGATCGCGGAAGGTGAATTCGACGTCGTGTTTGTCTGTGCTCCGACATATCTGCATAAGCTGTTTGCGATCCAGGCGTTGGAGAAAGGTTGCCATGTGTTCTGCGAGAAGCCTATGTCATTGAACGTCGATTGTTGCCGTGAAATGGCGGCTGCCGCGGAGAAGTCCGGCAAGAACTTCATGATCGGTCAAGTCCTGCGTTTCTGGGACGAATACATCTATCTGAAGAAAGCCATCGACGAGAAGATGTTCGGAGAACTGCGGGCGTTGTCCATGACGCGCGTAGGAGGCGTGTCGGTCGGTTATGAAGGATGGTTTTTGGACGAAGAGCGCGGCGGCATGCAGATTTTCGACCGCCACATCCACGACACGGATGCGATCCTGTGGATGCTCGGCACGCCGAAAGCGGTTCTTTCCCATGGCGTTAGCTATGACAACCGCACACAGGGCGGCATCTTCCATAATTTTACCCAGTATCTGTATGACGGCAACATCATCGTGAGCGCGGAAGGCAGCGCGGATGCCCCGCAGGGCTTCCCCTTCACTGCTTCCTATCGCGCGTTCTTTGAAAATGGCCTGCTGGAATTCAACAGCCGCAACAAGCCTGCGCTGATGGTCTACAAAGGCGGCGCTCCGGAGGAAGTCGATCTGTCATCCAGCCTTGCGGAGCTGAAGAGCGGCCTGAACATCACGACGGCCGGTCCGTATTTCAACGAACAAGCCTATTTCTTCGACTGTGTCCGGAAAGGCGTCAAGCCGACGACGGTCACGGCCGCGACGGCGATGGAGACGATCCGCGTCGTGAAGGCGGAGATAGAAAGCGTTCGGACCGGCAAGGCCGTAACGTTGTAGTGGCAGTCATTTAGGAGTGTTCTGAACCATGCGTCTGCTTGTATCATGCGTCCCGTTCGACGACGGTCGTTCCGGCATATCCGTCTACATTCGACACGTCATCCGTGAGCTTGCCGCGCAAGGTCATGATTTGACGCTACTTGTCGAACACGGCATGTCGCATCATTTTAATGGTTTCAAGACGATTGAAATGCCGTCTTTCACACGTCGTGCCGTATTTTCCATGATCTACCATGCGTTTGTCGTGCCGTTCACGATTTCGCGGGATAAATACGACGCATGCCTGATCACGGCGGCGAACAGGCGGGCCTTCCTGTTCTATCCGGTCCCCACGATGGCGGTCGTGCATGATCTTTCGCAATATCATGTTGAAAACAAATATGATGCGTTCCGAACCTTCTATATCAAAAAAGTGCTTCCATGGCTGGTTCGCGGCAGCCGGTTCGTGGCGGCCGTCAGCCATGCGACGGCCGCCGATCTGGAGCGCTACTGGCATGTCCCTCATGAGAAAATCCATGTGGCGTACAACGGGCTGAGCCTGCCGGAAACGCATCGGACGGGCTGGCTCGCCGCCCATCCGCGCCTTCGGGCAGGCCACTATGTGTTTTATGTATCGAGACTTGAGCATCCGGGCAAGAATCATGTCCGCCTGATACAAGCCTATGAAGGGTTGCCGGAAGTACTTCAACACGACTACCCGCTCGTGTTGGCAGGAGCGGACTGGCCGGGAAGCGAAATAATCCATGAAACGGCGGAAAAATCACCTGCGAAGGATGACATCGTGTTCTGCGGTTTCGTGGATTCGGCAGACATGAAAGAGGCGTATGAAAACGCCGCCTGCTATGTCTTTCCCTCTCTGTTCGAAGGATTTGGCCTGTCGCTGATCGAAGCCATGCACTACGGCGTACCTTGCGGCTGTTCGAACACGTCCAGCCTTGGGGAGATCGGCGGAAATGCGTCCGTCCAGTTCGATCCGACGTCCGTCGATGAAATCCGCAAGGCGTTGACGACATTGCTGACGGACGAAACGGAACGCGCGCGTCTCCGCGCGGAAGGCCCGAAGCGCGCGGAGCAGTTCAATTGGCGGAACCATGCTCGAATCCTTTCCGACGCCATGATGCAGATGTGCCATCGTGGCAATTGAGGGAGAAGATGGCAGGTCGTCGTCCTTTTGAATCTTTGTACATTCATGTCCCGTTTTGTCATGGGAAATGCGATTATTGCGCGTTTTATTCATTGGGAAGATATGGCCGTTCAGAGCAAGAGGCGTATCTCCGTCGCATGCAGAAGGAGATGACGGATCGCTCAAGTGATTGCGCGACATTGCGTTCCGTCTTTTTCGGCGGGGGGACGCCGACGGTTTTGGACGATGATCTGTTTGAAAGGCTTCTGGACGGCGTCCGGAGCCATTTCCATTTTTCTGACGGCACGGAATGGACCGTCGAAGCCAATCCAGAATCGCTTTCCGAAGAGAAAATCGCCATCATGGCATCGCATGGCGTGACGCGTCTCAGCATGGGAATCCAGAGCTTCGCCTCGCGGACCCGTATGATTCTGGGCCGTCGCGGCCATCTGGAAGGGATTGAAAACAAGGTGGATACGATTCGGAAAGCGGGCATTCGCCACATCAATTTCGATTTCATCTACAACGTGCCCGGCCAGACGCCGGATGACTTCCGCATGGATTTGCGGAAGGCATTGCAATTGAAGCCGGACCACGTTTCCGCATACGCCCTGACCATCGAAGAGGGCACGGCTTTGGCGAAACACAAAACCGCCGTGGACGACGATGACTTTCTTGAATTCTGGCGGCTTGCCGATGATGTTCTCGCGGAAGGCGGACTGCGCCGCTATGAAATTTCCAATTTCGCGAAATCAGACTGCAAATGCCGTCATAACAACGATATCTGGCATGGGGCGACATACTTGGGAATCGGGCCTGCCGCGACATCGTTCGACGGAATGGACCGCTGGACACAAGTTTCCGATTTGCAAAAATGGCTTGACGGCGATGCTCCTGAAATGGACATCCTTCCGCCTGATAAACGCGACGCGGAGATACTGGCGTTCGGCATGCGGACGGTGGACGGCTGGACATGGCGGCAGTTTGCGGAACGTACAGGTGTCGAAGCGAACTCTCTTCGCGGGAAAGAAATTTCACGGTTGCAACAACTTGGACTTGTCATGACTGATGGCAATGGATTTCGTCCCACCGCCCGTGGATTGCTTTTCAATGACGAAATTGTGATGGAATTGCTATAAAAAATATTTGCTTATTGCATTTTCTCCAAGTATATTATTCATGGTTTAATGTGCAAAGGGATGCAAAGGCCTTGAATGGCCGTAGAATCCATGGATTTGAAGGTCGATATGAAACAACGATTGCTGGAAGCACTGAAAAAAGCGAACGCGGATTACGCGGAAATCCGTTTTGAAGAAAACGACGGGACGAGTTTCGCCTACCGCGGCAAGGAGCTGGAAGCGGCTTCGACTGCCTGCAACACGGGCGGCATCGTCCGGGCATGCAAGAACGGTGGCTGGGGTACTTGCGTATTCGATTCGCTGGACGATCTGGAGCAGAAAGTGGCGGACGCCTGCGCGGACGCCGCGTTGGTCGGCAAGGAGAAGACGCAGCTGGCGGAAATCGAAACGCCCGCCGATGTCGTCGCGCCGATCCAAATGAAGCACGACTACCGCGGCGTTCCGTTCGCGGACAAACTGGCCGTCATCAAGGAGTACAACGATATTATCTTGGGGCAGAAGGGGATGGAATCCAGCTCGGTCAGTTATTCAGAGCAGTTCAGGAAAGTCTATTTCGCTTCCACGAGAGGAAACTATTTCATGGAGGAGCGTCCGCGGATCACATTGGCGTTGTCCGGCGTGGCTCGCGACGGATCACAGGTCCAGCGGGCCCATGAGAGTTTTTCATCGACGAACGACTACGATATCGTTTTGAACCATCAGGACAAGGCGTTGGAAGTCGCGCAGCGGACGTTGGATCTGCTGAAAGCCCCTAAATGCGAAGGCGGCCGCTACACGGTCATCATGGATCCCGTCTTCGCGGGCGTGTTCGCGCATGAGGCTTTCGGCCATCTGAGCGAGGCGGACTTCCTGTTCGAAAATCCGCAGATGCGCGACCTGATGAAAATCGGCCGTGTCATGGGAAATCCGGATCTGAACATCACGGACGACGGGACGCTGGCGACGCTGCTCGGCACCCAGATGGTCGATGATGAAGGCACGCCGATGACGCGGACGCATCTGATCAAGGACGGCGTTCTGGCGGGCCATCTTCATTCATTGGAAACGGCCGCCAAGATGGGCGAGAAGCCTACCGGCAACGCGCGCGCCATCCGCCGTGGCTGCAGTCCGATCGTCCGCATGACCAACACGTTCATCGAGCCCGGCAATCAGACGAAGGAGGAGCTGTTCG
>JAEEGL013757067.1_pt1 | contig 12885 bp, 11 predicted proteins | sample 9134231 | NCBI WGS metagenome assembly JAEEGL01 (sample SAMN16246548, study PRJNA631951) | gut metagenome | biome: gut microbiome; feature: rumen; material: fiber-attached | host: Bos | place: Iran: Karaj | collected 2018-10
CCCTTTTGATTTTCAGGAACGTTCGTTCCTGAAATTTCCGCAAGCTCAATCGGCGCGACTGCCCACTGGGCAGCTCGCTTGTTTCGCTTGAATTCACATCCGATGAAATTTCAGCCACTGGCTGTCATCGGATGTTCATCCTTTAACAGAACCGATTGTCAGGCCGGCAATTACGTAACGCTGGAAGAAGGGGTAGGCGCAGGCGATGGGGATGACAATGAACACAACCAGGGCCATCTTCAGGGACTGGGAAGGCAGCTGGGCCGCGGCTTTGGCCGCGTCCGCCCCCAGCATGGAGGAGTTCTTGGCCAGGAAATCCGCATTGCGCTGCATCCGCATCAGCAGGTACTGCAGGGGCATGACATCCATGTTCTTGTTCAGGTACAGCAGGGACAGGAACCATTCATTCCAGTAGGCCAGGGAGACCAGCAGGGCGATGGTGGCGATGCCGGGCTTCACGACCGGGAGCACGATGCGGATCAGGGTGGAATACTCTCCGCTGCCGTCGATGGTGGCGGCTTCGATCAGCTCGTTGGGAACGGTGGTCTGCAGGAAGGTCCGCATGATAATGACGTTGAAGGGACTGAAGAGCATGGGCACGATCAGCGCCGCGTAGTTGTCGCTCAGGCCCAGGACGCTCTTGCAGATTACGAAGGTGGGAACCAGACCGCCGCCGAAGATCATCGTGAAGAAACTGAGGAAGTTGAAGAAATTCCGGAAGCGGTAATCCCTGCGGAAGAGGGGGTAGGCGTAAAGCACTGTCAGGGTGACGCTGAGCAGCGTGCCGACGATGGTGATCAGGAAGGAGCTGAAGTAGCTTCTCCACAGCGCGTCGCCGAGCTGGAAGGTGTAAGTGAAGGCCTGGGTGCTCCAGGAGATCGGCGTAAAGGAATAGCCGACCTGGCGAATGCTTTCTTCAGAGGAGAAGGCAATGATGATAACAAAGATGAAGGGGATAATGCACATGAGGGAGAAGATGCCCAGCACGGCGTGGAACACGGCCTGGGTTCCTGTGCCGAAGCGGTTCAAGGAGAAGGAACCCGCCTTGATCTTCTTCCCGGAGGATGGACGAGTAATGGTTGTCATTTCGTTTGTCCTCCCTTTTAAAACAGTGAGCTTTCCGCGTCGATCTTGCGGACCAGCGCGTTGGCGCCGATGATGCAGACCAGGCCGATGGCACTCTGCAGGAAGCCGGCAGCGGAGCTCATGCCCAGATTGTGCGTATTGGCGTAAGCCCGGTATACGTAGGTGTCCACAACCTGGGTAACCGGATACAGGGAACCGGAGTTCTGGGGCACGTTGTAGAACAGGCCGAAGTCCGCGTTGAAGATTTTGCCGACGTTCATGATCAGCAGGATGACGATCATGGGGCGGATTCCGGGGAGGGTTACGTGCCAGATCTGCTGCCACTTGGTGGCGCCGTCCACCGCGGCAGCTTCATACTGCGTGGTGTCGATGCCGGTGATGGCGGCCAGGTACAGGACGGAGGAGTAGCCCAGATACTTCCAGAGGTTGCAGATTGTCAGGATCAGGGGCCACCAGGTTGTGTCATGGTAGAAGTTGGTGACCTTCTGGCCGGCAGCCTTCTGCATGAAGGGAATCATGCCGCTGGTGGGATCCAGGAACGCCAGGACGAAGTAGCTGGCCACAACCCAGGAGAGGAAGTAGGGGAAGAACATCATGGTCTGGTAGCTCTTGGCCAGGAACCGGGTGGTCAGCTCGCTCATCATGATGGCGAAGGCCACCGAGATTACCAGGCCCAGGAGGATCCACAGGATGTTGTAGCCCAGGGTGTTGCGGATCATGATGCCGGTGTCGGGGGATTTCAGGAACTCAAAGTTCTTCAGCCCGACCCATTCGCTCTTGACGATGTTGTTCCAGAATGTGTTGGGACGGAATGCCCGGTAGTTTTTGAAGGCGATTACGATGCCGAACATGGGCAGGTAACGGATCAGCAGAAGCCAGATGGCGCCGGGAAGCATCATGGTGGTCAGCCAGAAGGTCTTCTTCCTGGAGGTCACACTGCCGTAGTCGCGCCGGCGCTTCCGTACTGTTGTTTGAATTGCCGTCATGTCTTATCCTCTGCCCCTTTCTTTCGTTGTCCGATCTGGTAATTGAATTCTATAAAAAAGACATTCATTCTGTCATTATCTCCATTTGTCAATTCTTGACTCCGGTTGTTGTGTTGCCAAGGGCGGACAATTTAATAGGAAAAGACAGAAAAAACAGGGGATTTGCGCCTGAATAACAGGCAGAAACAAGATGCCAATCCAAGACAAAAAATCACATACCTGTTCCTTCTTCTTGAGCTTTTCATTTGGTATGCTTATAATGAAATCACAGACAACAGGAGGTTCTATATGCGTTACGGGTACTTTGACGACGCCGCGCGCGAGTATGTCATCGACCGTGTCGATGTACCGGTTTCCATGACCAATTATCTGGGCACCCAGCGGATGGGTACCGTTATTTCCCACAGTGCAGGTGGGTACAGCTGGCTGGACAGCCCGCAGCACCACCGGATCACCCGCTTCCGGCCCAACGGGGTTCCCATGGACTGGCCGGGCCACTATGTTTATCTCCGGGATGACGAGAACGGAAAGTACTGGTCCCTGAGCTGGCAGCCGACAGGACTTCCTTTAAATGAAGCACGCTATGAGGCACGCCACGGGATGAGCTATTCCCGTTTCCTGTGCGATTACCAGGGCATCAGCGCAGAGCAGACCCTGTTTATTCCCCGGGAGGACGGGACAGAGGATCCGGTGGAGATATTTGACGTACGGATCCGGAACAACTCTGACCGGGAACGGGCAATCAGCGTTTACGGATATGTGGAGTTTTCCTTCCATGAAATAGACATGGACAACCAGAACTTCCAGATGAGCCTGTACGCGGCCGGCTCTCACTATGAGAAGGACGCGGTGCTCTGTGAACTGCATTATGAACCCAATGCCTGGCAGTTCTTTGCCGGGAACTTTGTGCCGGACGGCTTTGACGGTGTACGGGAAGCCTTTATCGGCGCCTACCATACCGAACGGGATCCGCAGGGGGTGGCCTCCGGCCGCCTGACCGGCTCCACGGAGCTGGGCGGCAATCCCTGCGGCGCGCTGCAGAAGAAGCTGACCCTGAAGCCGGGTGAGGAAAAGCGGGTGCTGTTCTATCTCGGCACTGGCAGGGGAGACGCCGCGGAACAGGCAAGGCAGCGGTATGACGAAGCCGGAACGGACCGGGCGTTTGAGGAACTGCGCCGCTTCTGGGATGACAAGCTGGGACAGCTGCAGGTGAAGACACCCCACGAGAACATGAACCGTTCCCTGAATATCTGGAACTTCTACCAGAGCGAGGTGAACGTGCTGTTCTCCCGGTTCTCCTCCTTTATCGAAGTGGGCGGACGGACCGGCCTGGGCTACCGGGATACCGCGCAGGATGCCATGTGCATTCCGCACGCGGAACCGGATATGTGCATGAAGCGGATCTGCCAGCTGCTGCACGGACAGATGAGCCAGGGTTACGGCCTGCATCTGTTTGATCCGGCAGTGCTGGAGAAGACGGAAGGGGACGGATTCAAATCCCCGACGGTCATTCCCGAAGCAGATAAAAAGAGCATGCTTCACGGGCTGAAGGATGCCTGCGCGGATGATGCCCTGTGGCTGATTCCGGCTATTGTGGAGAATGTGCGGGAAAGCGGCGACCTTTCCTTCTTTGACCGGGAGATCCCCTTTGCGGATGAGGGCAAAGGCACCGTGTGGGAACACATGAAAGCGGCGCTGGATTTCTCCTACAGCCAGGTGGGTGCCCACGGCGTGACTAAGGGACTGCGGGCGGACTGGAACGACTGCCTGAACCTGGGCGGCGGCGAAAGCGCCATGGTGGCGTTCCTGCTGGTATGGGCAACGAACCACTTCCTGGACGCGGCCCGGGCACTGGGGCGGAAGGAAGATGAAGAGAAATACACGGCGCTGAAGGAGCGCATGGAAGAAACCTGCCGGGAGAAGCTGTGGGACGGAAAATGGTTCCTGCGGGGCTTCACGGCCGCCGGCGCGCCGATCGGTTCCCAGGCTGCCCGGGAAGGCAAAGTGCATATGGAAAGCAACACCTGGGCCGTAATCAGCGGCGCGGCGGACCGGGAACAGGGCCTCAGCTGCATGGATTCTGTTGACGAGTGGCTGTACACCCCCTGGGGACTGATGCTGAACGCCCCGTCCTTCGTGACGCTGGATGACAGCATCGGCTTTGTGACCCGGGTCTATCCCGGCGTGAAGGAAAACGGCGCGATCTTCAGCCATCCGAATCCCTGGGCCTGGGTGGCGGAGTGCATGCTGGGCCGGGGCAGCCGGGCAATGAAGTTCTACGATGCCCTGCTGCCGGAAAACCAGAACGACCAGATGGAGATCAGGCAGGCGGAGCCCTACAGCTACTGCCAGTTCATCATGGGCAAAGACCATACAGCCCACGGGCGCGCCCGGCATCCCTTCATGACCGGCTCCTCCGGCTGGGCATATTATGCCGCGACGAGATACATGCTGGGCATCCGGCCGGGCTTTGAGGGCCTGACGGTGGATCCTTGCATCCCGGCAGACTGGGATGGCTTTGAGGCGGTCCGGAAATGGCGCGGCGCGGAATACCGGATCAGGGTGACCAATCCGGAGCATGTGGAAAAAGGCGTAAAGAAGATCCTGGCGGACGGCCGGGAGACGGACAAAATCCCGGTGTATGCCGGCGGTATCCACGAGATTGAAGTTGTTCTGGGATAAAAACAGGGAAAACAAGGAGAAATGTGATATGATTAAGTTCGGTACAGGCGGATGGCGTGCAGTCATCGGTGACGAATTTACCAGGGCGAATATCCGTCTCGTGGCCGCGGCACTGGCCCGCAGGATGAAACGGGAAGGTGTCGCGGAGGAAGGCATCTGTGTGGGATATGACCGGCGGTTCCTGAGCAAGGAAGCCCTGATCTGGTTCTGCGAGGTGCTGGCGGGCGAGGGAATCAAGGTGTTCTTTGTGAACATGAGCTGCCCGACGCCCCAGATCATGTTTACCGTGAAGGCAAGGCAGCTGCCCTACGGCGCCATGGTGACGGCCAGCCACAACCCTGCCACATGGAACGGTATCAAGCTGTTTACCTTCGGCGGCCGGGATGCCGCGCAGGATGTGACGGAAGCGATCCAGGCGGAAGCGAACGCCATTGCGGCGGAAGATATCCGCGACATGGGCTTCGAGGAAGCAAAGGCGGCCGGTGTGATCCAGATCATCGATCCGCGGGATGCCTACCTGGATTCCATCCTGAAGCAGGTGAATACGGACGCGATCCGGCAGCGCCGGCTGCGGATTGTACTGGACCCGATGTTCGGCGTGAGCCTGACCGGCCTGCTGACGATCCTGTATACATGCCGGTGCGATATCGACGTAATCAACGACCGGCATGACGCGTTCTTCGGCCGGCACCTGCCGGCGCCGAACCCGGATACGCTGGTGGACCTGCAGTACGCGGTGAAGGAACACCAGGCGGATGTGGGCATCGCCACCGACGGCGACGCGGACCGGCTGGGCATCATTGATGAAAACGGCCGGTATGTGACGGCGAATGAAACGCTGGCGCTGCTGTACTATTACCTGCTGGAATACAAAGGCTGGCACGGGGCGGCGGTCCGGAACATCGCCACAACCCACCTGCTGGACCGGATCGCGGTGGCGCACGGGGAAAAGTGCATCGAAGTGCCGGTCGGCTTCAAACACATTTCCGCCGGAATGGAGCAGTATGATGCCCTGATCGGCGGAGAATCCTCCGGCGGCCTGACAGTCCGCGGACACATCTCCGGCAAGGACGGCCTGTATGCCGCGAGCCTGCTGGTGGAAATGGTTTCTGTGAGCGGAAAGAAGCTCAGCGAACTGGTGAAGGACCTGTATAATAACTACGGGGAACTGCACTCCGCTGAGTATGACTGGGCACTGACACCGGAGAGCCGGGAAGAGATTGCCCGGAAGATTATGACAGATAAGCTGCTGCCGGAGTTTGACCGGAAAGTGGAAAAGGTCAGCTATCTGGACGGCTGCAAGGTATACCTTGACGGCGGATGGGTCATCGTCCGCTTCTCCGGTACGGAGCCCCGGGTCCGGATCTTCGCTGAGGCGGAGACGGAAGACGAGGCCAAGGGCCTGGTGAAGCAGATGACTGACTTCACAGGCCTGGCCTGGCAGGAATAAGGCCGGGCAAATACGGGAAAGGACAGGACCATGGGAAAGGATTACAGCAGAAAGACGAGAAAGCGCCTGTTTGGCGGCGTGCGGCATTCGCTGCGCGCGCAGATAGGCCTGATCGTGCTGCTCAGTTATCTGACTCCCGTGGTCCTTCTTGGCGTTTTTACCGGCAGTTTCCTGATGAAAAGGCTGGAGAACCAGACCCGCGCGGCGGTTACTTCCGGCGCTGAACAGGCATGGACGCTGACGGAACAGAAGATTGAACGGACGCTGGAGCTGGCCAGGGATGCCACCTACGACGGGGAACTGACGGATACCTGGCAGAAATGGAATGACGGAGCCATCGGTGACGCGGAATACATGCGGCTGTGCCGGAGCTATCTGGAACGGAAGTACAGCCGGGAGCCGCTGCTGTCCTTTGCGGCCTGCTTCCCGGTGAGGAAACCGGAGATCGTGATGTACCTGCGGGGCGGAGCACTGGACGGTGCCGGGGAACTGCAGAAGCTTCGCGATACTGTGCAGATCATGGGAGAAAAACTGGATACCCGCTGCCGTTTCTTCCGGTTCGGTGGGAAGATGTACCTGGTACGGAACCTGCTGAACCTGCGGATGGAACGCTTCGGCATGCTGATTCTCGGAATCAATGAGGAGCAGCTGTTCCAGCCGCTGTACAGGCTTGGAGAAGCCTGGGACGCGCAGGTGGCGATCCGCCTGGACGACTGTGTGGATCCGGAGAACAGCTGGGAGGACCTGGCACCGGGCCTGACGGACGAGGGGAAGGAAAAACTGTATTACACCCGCCTGTCAGGAGAAAGCGAAAACGGGCTGGACCTGCAGCTGACCATGGACAGGCGGAAACAGTACAGCGAGATCTATACTTTCCGGCTGCTTCTGCTGGTGATGGCCGTGCTGCTGGTTCCCATCATGCTGCTGATCGGCCTCTATCTGAACCGGCGCATCGTAAAGCCCCTGACGCTGCTGTCCGCAGCCAGCAGGCGGATTGAGGAAGGAGAACCGGGTGTGACGGTTCCCCTGAACGGCGGGGATGAGCTGGGACGCCTGGGCAGGTCCTTCTCCCAGATGTCCCTGCGGCTGAAGGAACTGATTGACAAGACCTACAAGGAAGAAATTGAGCTGAAAAACGCGCAGATCCTGGCACTCCAGAGCCGGATCAATCCGCATTTCATCAACAACGCCCTGGAGGATATCAACTGGCAGGCCCGGATGGAGGGTTCGGAAAACATCTCCTCCATGGTGACTTCGCTGTCTGTACTGCTGAATGCCACCATGGCAAGGCAGGACCGGCGCCTGGTGACCCTGCGGGAAGAGATGGAAGTGGCGGAGGCTTATATCTATTTCATCCAGCAGCGCTTCGGAACCGACCTGACCGTGAACCGGCAGATCGAAGAAAAAGCGCTGGACGGCATTCTGCCGCTGCTGACAATCCAGCCGCTGCTTGAGAATGCCGTGGAGCACGGCATCGCACCGGCGGGCGGCGGTACAATTACCATGCGCTGCTCCCTGAACGATGCCTGCATGCATATCGAAATCATCAATACAGGCCGGGAAACAGGCAAGGAAGACCGGGAACGGATCGAGGCAGCCCTGAACGGACAGCCTACCGGAAAGCATCTTGGCCTGGCGAATATCGTAAACAGGCTGCGCCTGATCTACGGGGAATCGGTAACGATCCGCGTGGATACGGACACCCCCGGGCAAACCGCGGTACGCATCGTGATTCCCCGGGAGACTCCCTGAAGGAGGCAGAAGGAAATGCGGATAAAGAGATGGGTTGCGGCTGTGGCGGCATTGCTGCTGACCATTTCTGCCGGGACCGGCACGGCGGAAGGCGGCATTACCCTGCGGACTATCAGCTGCTTTGCGGGGCTGGACGGTTCGGCGGATGAATATGTTGCGATCCTGCAGCATTATGAGTCGGTGACGGGCAATACGGTGATCGACAGTTCCTCCACCACAGATGAGGCATGGAAGACGTCCATCCTGAAGGATTTTGCAGCGGGAAATGAACCGGATGTCCTTTTCTTCTTCGCAGCCGGGGCTGACTCGGCGCCGATCCTGTCCCGGGTGGTTTCCCTGGAGGAGATCAATGAAGCCTATCCGGATATGCAGCTGCCGGAAAACGACATCCTGCGGGAACCGGACGGGAAGGTTTACGCGGTGCCGGTGAGAGGCTACTGGGAAGGCCTGTATGTGCATACAGACCTGTTTGAGAAGTACCAGGCGCCGCTGCCGAACGACTGGGCATCCCTGCTGGAAGCAGTCCGGATTTTCCGGGAGAACGGCATTGTGCCCATTGCAGTCTCTCTCTCAGATATTCCCCATTACCTGGCGGAAATGTCCCTGCTTGCCTGCGCGTCCAAAGAGGACCTGACCGCACGGCCGAAGACCTATGAAGAAGTTCCGGCCTCCTGGCTGGAAGCAATGAGCCTGATCCGGGAACTGGCGGAAGCCGGGGCTTTTGCAGATAACGCGTGGAGCACCTATGAAAGCGCATCCACGGATCTGTTCCTGACCAAACGTGCTGCTATGCAGATGGACGGCAGCTGGCTGGAATCGGCTTTCCCGCACGGAATGATGGAAACCCTGCGGGTACTGCCCATGCCGCTGCGGAACGGGGAAGGAACTTCCGACTGCTATCTCGGCGGCGTTTCCATGGGCTTTTACCTGACACGCCGGGCGTGGGAATCGACGCGGCGTGACGCGGCAGTGGCGCTGCTGAAGGAACTGACCAGCGAGGAAAGCATCCGGGAACTGGGCAGTTCATCGCTTTCCGGACGGCTGCTTGATTCCGCAGAGGATATGCAGACCGGCAGGCAGATGGTCAGTCCGCTGCAGGATGCCATGAATAACCAGGCCAGGGAAGTGTGGCTGCTGGAGTGCATTCCGGCGGTCGCGGAGGGCAAAATGACACCGGAGGAATGCTGGCAGCGGGTGATGGCGCTGAATCCATTCGGAGAATGAGGTGAAATGATGTACCGGGTGGTCCTTGTGGACGATGAACGGCTGATCGTACGCGGCCTTTCCACCGTGATCCCGTGGGCAGAGCTGGGATGCGAGGTGGCAGGCACCGCCTATGACGGCGTCGGCGGCCTGGAGCTGATCCGCAGTATCCGGCCTGATATTGTGATGACGGATATCCGGATGCCGAACATGGACGGACTGACCATGCTCGCGGCAATCCGCAGCGAGTTTCCGGAAATCCAGATGAGCGTGCTGACGGCATACCGGGATTTTGAGTATGCCCGGCAGGCTATTACCCTGGGCGTATGCCGCTACCTGCTCAAGCCAAGCAACCTGGATGAGCTGAAGGAAGCAGTCAGGCAGATGGTTTCCAGGCTGGACGCCATGCCCGGGATCCGGGATGAAAGCCCGGAAGACGAGACGGTGAAAGAGGCGGGGAATCACCTGGTAAAGGCAGCACTGGCCTATATGAAGGAGCATTGCACGGAACAGCATCTGTCCCTGAGCGATGTGGCGGATCATGTATATGTCAGCCAGTGGCATCTGTCCAAGCTGCTGAACCGGGAAACGGATCAGAGCTTCTTTGACCTGCTCGGCAGCATGCGGGTAGCAAAAGCAAAGGAACTGCTGGCGGATCCGGCACTGCGCATCCACGAAATTGCGGAGGAAACCGGTTTTTCAGACGTGGCACATTTTTCCCGCAGCTTCAAAAAGATCGCAGGCTGCACCCCCGGAGAATACAGGAACCGGCAGGTTTAATCCCTATCAATGTGAAAAATGGTCCGATATTCTCAAAAAAAATACAAAAAGCAAGAAGGAATACACCGAAGCATGTCGAAATAATAAAACAGAACGACAAATGAAAGGGTGTGATGCCGATGGCACACGATCTTTCACAGAACAGTTGTCAGAAATGATGACTCTTCTGTGAGAATCATGGATCACTAATTTGAAAGGAGTCCATCGGACATATGAGACTTACAATTCAGGCACGTAATATGTCGGTCAGCCCGGCGATTACCCAGAGGATTGAAAAGAAAACGGAAACCATGGGCAAGTATCTCTGGCCGGAGACAGAGATGCAGGTCAAAATGAGAAAGGAGAAGAACGACCGGCGGGTGGTTGAGATCACGGTTCCCATGGGAAAGAACGTGATCCTGCGCAGCGAGTCCTCGGCGGACGACAACCTGTTCCTCGCAATTGACAAGGCACTGGCAAAGATGGAACGCCAGATCCGCAAACACAGGACCAAGCTGGGCAAGAACCTGAGAGAAGAGATTCCGGATGTGCCGGAATATATCGAGGAGGGTACAGAAGGAGAAGAAAAGGAGAGAAAGGTCGTCAAACAGAAGACCTTCCCGGTGCGGCCCATGAGTGTGGAAGATGCCGCAATCGAAATGGAGCTGCTGGGACATAATTTCTTCGCCTTTGTAAATATTGACACAGACCGGACCAACGTCCTCTATCTGAGAAAGGACGGAGATCTGGGTCTGCTGGAGCCGGAAGCCTAACAAGACTTTAACGTCCGGAAGGAAAATCAGGAAACGGCAAAAGCTCACACAGCATCAGGAATTCCAAACAGGAACCATGCACATCAGACGCGATTAGCGAACCGAGCAACAGGCCGAGACAGTCATACCCTGAGATCCGGACGAACAATCTGCCCCGGGGCCGCAGGTGCGGCCCCACTTTTTTTGTTTTCTTGAATAACCGCAGCCTGTTTGATATAATCTTTCTGTTATGTTCAGGAAGGAGGAGAGCCGGATGCGCTGCAGCTGCAAAGAATGCGGAACCTATATGATCCAGGCGGAAAGCGATCACCTGGGCTGCATTTGTCCGGATTGCGGATATCGCTGCAATGACTGCCTCGGCACCAATACGGTGGTGAGCCGCGACCGGCTGAAGGAGCTGGCTTTTGATCCCCGGTTTGCTCCGGAAAACCTGGCTGCTTCCTTTGAGCAGGACGAAGACGAAGACTGGTACGATGACAGGCAGTAAGCCTGGGCTCTGACCGGCTATACACGGTTCTGCTGCTACGCTGTCATCCCGGCGATGCTTTTCTGCCGGGATGTGCAGCACGAACCGCAGGAGGAATATATGCTGAAACACTATCTGATTTCATTCTTGATTTCCATGGTTCCCCTGATCGAACTCAGGGGTGCTTTGCCTTACGCTCTGGCCAACGGCATTCCCACTTTGCCCGCCTATATCGTTTGCATGGTGGCGAACATGCTGCCGGTGCCGATTATCTTTTTTTTCGCGCGCAAGGTACTGGAATGGGGCAAGGATAAAAAGGGAATCGGTCCCTTCTTTACATTCTGCCTGGAAAAAGGCCACAAAGCGGGCAGGAAACTTCAGGAGAAAGCCGGCACCAAGGGGCTTTTTATCGCACTTCTGCTGTTTGTCGGCATCCCGCTCCCCGGCACCGGCGCCTGGACGGGAACCCTGGCCGCAAGCATCCTGGATATGGATTTCAAATCCAGCGTAGTGGCGGTTCTGCTGGGTGTCCTGCTGGCTGCCATCATTATGGGCGTGGGAAGTCTGATTGTTATCAACGGCGTACAGCTGGTTGCCTGAAGGGAAGGTTGTTTCGATGCTGCAGTGGATTCTTGATGTTCTGCGCGGTGCTGTGATCGGTGTTTCCAATATCATCCCCGGTGTATCCGGCGGGACCATGGCGGTATCCATGGGTATTTATGACCGCGTGATTTATGCGGTGAATAACCTTTTCAAACAGTTCAAAAAGAGCTTTCGGGAGATCCTGCCGATCCTTATCGGTGTGCTGATCGGCCTGTTCGCCTTTGCCGCGCTCATCGGCACCCTGCTGGGGACGAAGTCCGATGAGATTCCGCTCACCCGCCTTCCCACCAATTTTGCTTTCATCGGCCTGATTCTCGGCGGGCTTCCTGCCATTTACAAGCGGGTCAATATGAAGAACGCCAAAATTCCCGGTGTAATCCTGTTCCTGGTTTTCCTGGCACTGGTGGTGGTCCTGCCCCTGCTGAATCCGCCGGAAGCACGGACGGTGGATCATTCCATCGGCACCATGCTCCTGATGATTCCGCTGGGTGCGATTTCCTCTTCCACCATGGTCATTCCGGGCGTCTCAGGTTCTATGATCATGATGCTCCTGGGCTACTACAACGCCGTCATCAATGCAATGAATGACCTGCGGGGCGGGGACTGGTCCAGCCTGGCGATTCTGCTGCCTTATGTGATCGGCCTTCTCCTGGGCATCGTGTTTATCGCAAAGCTCATGAATTTCCTGCTCAAAAAGCATGCCGCTCTGACCTTCTGCGCGATTTTCGGGCTGGTGATCGGATCGCCTGTGGTCCTGCTGATGCAGAACCGCGAATGCTTCGAGCTGGCCAATACCGGAAACTGGATTGCCAGCATTGTCTGCCTGGTAATCGGGTTTGCAGTTGCCTGGTTTATGTCCACGCTTGACAGAAAGCAGGAGTAAAAACAGTCTGATACAGGGAGCTTTTTCGGGGACACACCTTTACGGAATAAAGAGTGATCCGGAACTGAGATTTTTTTCCGCAAATGGGGAAAATAGTGATTGACAAACCCCGAAAGATCGTGTATATTAACAAAGTCGCCTGCGGGACAGACCGTGGGAAGGATGCACCGGGGTGTAGCGCAGTCTGGCTAGCGCACGTGCTTTGGGAGCATGGGGCCGGGGGTTCGAATCCCTTCACCCCG
>JAEEGL014851817.1_pt1 | contig 12885 bp, 14 predicted proteins | sample 9134231 | NCBI WGS metagenome assembly JAEEGL01 (sample SAMN16246548, study PRJNA631951) | gut metagenome | biome: gut microbiome; feature: rumen; material: fiber-attached | host: Bos | place: Iran: Karaj | collected 2018-10
ATCGGCGAGTGCCTGAGATCCGGCGGTCAGCTGCTTACGAACGCGCAGGTAATGGCAGGTGCTAAAGAGTTTATTAAGGAGGTGCTCTAATGGCTGAAGAGAAGAAAGTCTATTCAAGGACCAAGGGCATCATCGAAGGCGAAGTTTCCGGATTTTGCCCGGGATGCATGCACAGCACAATACATAAAATCATAGGCGAGGCTGCGGAAGAGCTTAACATGCTCGACAAGCTCGTAAGAGTAGAAGGCGTAGGCTGCTGCGGACTCGGTCAGTTCTATGTTACACACGACGAAACCATCGCCGCTCACGGAAGAGCAGGCGCTGTAGCAACCGGTATCAAGAGATCCTCCCCTGAGTCGCTGGTTTACACCTATCAGGGCGACGGAGATCTTGCAGCTATCGGTCTTGCAGAGACTATGTCTGCTGCAAACAGAGGCGAAAACTTCACCGTTATCTTTGTAAACAACGGTATCTACGGTATGACAGGCGGCCAGATGGCACCTACCACACTTGTTGGAATGAAGTCAACCACCACTCCGGGCGGACGTGATCCTGAGCAGCACGGATATCCGATGCATATGTCGGAAATCATCAACCAGCTCACCGCACCGTACTACATTGAAAGAGTTTCCTGCGACACACCGCAGAATGTAATCAAAGCACGTAATGCAATCAAAAAGGCTTTCAAATATCAGATGGAAGGCAAAGGCTATTCTCTCATTGAGATTGTTACCTCCTGCCCTACCAACTGGGGCCTTGACCCACTGAAGTCTCTCGACTTCCTCCGTGAGAAGATGTTTGCGGAATATCCTCTCGGAGTATTCAGAGACGGTGGAGAAAAGAAGCAGTAAGGAGGGTAACTATGGAAAGAAATCTTATGATTGCGGGATTCGGAGGACAGGGAGTTATGACAATGGGCAAGCTCCTTGCAGAGGCTACATCTGAGGCAACTGACCTCAATGTAACGTTCTTCCCATCCTACGGAGCTGCCATGCGTGGCGGCACAGCTAACTGCTATGTAGTTATTTCGGACAATTCGATTGGAGCACCTGTAAGCGAGCAGCTCGAAGACCTCATCGTTATGAACGGACCTTCGTATCGCAAGTTTATAGGCAACCTCAAATCGGGCGGAACCCTTCTTGTAAACAGCACTATCGTTACAGATACAATCGAAAGAGATGATATCAAGGTTATCAAGGCACCTGTAACTCAGATGGCTATCGACATCAAGAACGAAAAAGCTCTGAACGTTATCATGCTTGGAGTATATGTTGGCGCAACCGATGCGGTTCCCGCAGACGTAATCGTAAAGGGTATAGAGCACAAGTTCGAGAAAAAGCCGGCTCTCATAGAGCCAAATGTAAAAGCATTTGAGATGGGTCTTGAAATCGGCAGAAAACAGCGCGTATAAAGACATAGAAGGGTGTCTGTATGTCCATAATAAAAAAGATAAGTATGAAGGATCAGGTGTATGAACTGATCCGCGAGCGAATATTTTCGCAGCATTATCGCCCCGGCGAAGAAATAAAAATACTGTCGCTCTCTCAGGAGCTCGGTATCAGCAACACACCCATCAGGGAAGCCCTCTACATTCTGGCGGCGGAAGGCCTTCTCTCTACCGCAATGAACAACAAGTTCAAGGTGGTTGAGCTTAACGAAGAGATGAACGTCGAGCTGAATGAAACCATCAAGGTGCTGCTGACGGGCGGATATCGCGCAGCCCACGCAGATGGCAGAGACTCCGGCCTCAAAGAGATGCTGGAGGAACGCCTGCGCCTGCAAAAGGAAGCCCTGAAGGCCGGTGACGATCATGAATACCTACTTAGAACACTTAGCTTTGACAAAAGTTTTGTGGAAATAACCGGAAACAATAAATTAACCAAAATGTTTGACGACAACAGCTATCTTTTGTACCTCTTCGTAAGGCACACCCTGTGGAAGGATGAGGGCAACAGGGCAAAGGCTCTTTCGGAGCACGAGCAGCTGATAGATGCGGTTACGGCAAACGACCCGGAGCTTGTTGTAAGGCTTTTGGAAAAGCATTTCGACAAACCTTACAATTAAGCGTCATATCCTTTAACAGAAAAACCCCCGCTTTGGGCTATGCCCAAGCGGGGATTTTTACAAATATAAGTTATTTCAGGATTTCGCAAACTGCGTCAGGACCGCAACCTGCTGCGTTGCCTTCGTCTGTGTCGAAGTGTGCTTCTCTCTTGTGGCCTTCACCGGAACGAATGAGGACGTTGTCAAAGATGAGGCCTCTTTCGCCTTCGATCTTTACGCTAACGATGTCCTTGTCCTTAACACCTGCTTCCTTTGCTTCGTCAGCGGAGAGGTGGATGTGGCGAAGTGCTGCGATTACACCGTGATCGAGTTCAACTGTGCCGCAAGGTCCGATAAGTGTGCAGCCCGGAGTACCCTCGAGCTTGCCGGATTCTCTAACCGGTGCCTTGATGCCGATCTGACGAGCGTCAGTCAGTGCGAGCTCTACCTGAGTCTCTTTTCTTGCAGGTCCGAGAACTCTGATGTTCTTGAGTGTAGCCTTTGGACCTACGATATCAACTGTCTCTTCGCATGCATACTGACCCGGCTGAACCAGTTCCTTCTTTGGAGTGAGCTGGTGGCCCTTACCGAACAGTGTGTCGATGTGGTCCTGCTGAAGATGTAAATGCTTGTTGGATAAACCGATCTGTACTTTGTAACCCATGATATTGTCTCCTTGTCATATATATATTAAAATATTAAAAACACCTCATCCGGCACTATTGTGCCACCTTCCCCTCAAGGGGAAGGCTTGCCGTTCACTCCCCACCTCATCGGCGGAGGCTTGCCTACTCCGCCTCTGCCTGTGGCTGGTCGTCGTCATCGAGATAGCTGATGTATGGCAGCTGGCGATATTTCTGAGCGTAGTCGAGACCAAAGCCTATGATAAACTGGTCGCCCACCTCGAAACCGAAATAGTCGGCCTTTAAATCAGTCTTACGGCCGCACGGCTTGTCGAGAAGCGCGCAGATTTCGATTGTCTTCGGACCGCGGTTTGCCAGATACTTTTTAAGATAGGTCAGTGTAATGCCGGAGTCCACGATGTCCTCTACAATGATTACATGCTTTCCCTCGATGTCTGCGTCGAGGTCCTTGTTAATCTTTACAACACCGCTTGTCTTTGTACTGGAGCCGTAGCTCGAGCATGACATAAAGTCGATGGTGCACTGCTCATTGTCGATGTGCTTTAAGAGCTCTGCCATCCACATTACGGCACCCTTTAATATACCAATCAGGATGATTTCCTCGCCCGCATACTTTTCGGAAATAGTCTTTCCGATTTCAGCAGCCTTTGCTCTAATCTGGTCCTCGTTTATCATTATTTTGCCAACAGGCTTTCTCTCGCTCATTTTATTTCTCCTCTGAAGCCCCTGCCGTTTTATCGGGCTCCACTTCATATTCTACATCATCTATGACTGTCTTTCCATTAAAATTTTTAGAAAGGTCGGTTTCTTTTTCACCCAGCCAGTATTTATCAAGTGTATCCCTGAGATAGAACAGAATCCAGACCCAAAGAATCAGGTCGTCCAGGATACCGAAAGGAAAGATCGCAATCGGTATTATATCAATCGGCATGAGTACATACAAAATGCCGAAAACAACCAAAAGCTTTTTCCACTTTGACACCTTCGGATCCGCCATCATAAAGCGAATTGCCTTGATTCTCTTTAATATTACCCGGAAAGTTATTCCCCTCATATGCTTTCCTCCTAATCAATTCCCAAAAGCTCCGCTATTACCTCCAGCACACGATCGTTTCCTGTCCTTTTGAGCGCCGAAACCGGAATTATCACATCCTCCGGATTCATTTGCAAAGACTTTCTGATTACCGACATGCACTTTTGAAGCTCGTTGCGTGAAATCTTGTCTGCCTTTGTGGCAACGACTATGCCGTCAAGTCCGTAATAGCGCAGATATTCATACATCTGTTTATCCTGCGCGGAAGGCTCGTGGCGAATGTCCACAAGCTGCACGACCTTTACGAGGTTCTCGCGCCCCTCAAGGTAGGTCTCCATCATCTTTCCCCAGCTCTCGCTTTCGCTCTTTGAAACCTTTGCGTAGCCGTAGCCCGGTAGGTCCACGATGCGAAAGGTGTCGTTTATGCGATAGAAATTGATGGTACGCGTCTTGCCCGGGTTTCCGGAAACGCGCGCAAGGCTCTTGCGGTTTGTAAGCAGATTAAGGAGCGAGCTCTTGCCCACATTCGACCTGCCCGCAAATGCAACCTCCGGAATGTCCGGCGTAGGATATTGTTTCGGCTGTGCCGCCACAGCCTCCAGCTCTGCTTTCTTTATTATCATTGCTTTTTTACCTTTTTTGCAGGTGCCTTCTTAGCCGGCGCCTTCTTTTTCGGTGCCGCCTGCAGCACATGCGGAATGGCATCCGCCGCCTCGGAGAGCAGCACGAACTCTATCTGCTTTCTCACGTTCGCAGGGATGTCCTCGATGTCACGCTCGTTGTCCTTTGGAAGCATCACTTTTCTGATGCCGGCACGATATGCCGCAAGCACCTTTTCACGAATGCCGCCGACCGGCAGAATCTTGCCAAGAAGCGTAATCTCGCCGGTCATGGCAATGTCCTGACGGGCAGGCATGCCTGTGAGCGTCGAAAGTATTGACATGCAGATCGTCACGCCGGCACTCGGGCCGTCCTTTGGCGTTGCGCCCTCCGGCACGTGCAGGTGGAGATCCTTGTCCTTGTAGAATTCCTTGTATTCTTCCTTTATCTTGAGCTTGCTCGGCAGGTTGCTCGCAATCGAACGGATGTAGCTGACAGCCGCCTTTGCGGATTCCTGCATAACATCGCCAAGCTGTCCGGTGAGCACCAGGTTTCCGCCGCCCGGCATGATGGCAGTCTCTATGAAGAGTGTGTCGCCGCCCACGATGGTCCATGCAAGGCCCGTGGTTTTGCCGATTTCGTACTTGCCCTCTACGATATCGAAATGATATTTCTTCTTTCCGAGAAGCTTTTCGACGCTGCTTTCCGTGATGCGATAGGACTTTTTCTTTGTTGTAACGGTCTTGAGTGCCGTCTTGCGGCAGATATTCGCAATCTCGCGCTCGAGGTTACGAACACCGGACTCACGGGTATAGTGCTCGATGAGCTGTCTGATTGCAGCCTCGTTGAAGGTTATGTTTTTCGCAGTCAGACCGTTTTCCTTTATCTGTTTAGGCACAAGATATTTCTGTGCGATTTTTACCTTTTCTTCCTCGGTGTAGCCCGGCACCTCGATGACCTCCATTCTGTCCAAGAGAGGCCTTGGGATAGTATCGGTGTCATTCGCTGTGGTGATGAACATTACCTTTGAAAGGTCAAAAGGAACCTCGAGATAGTGGTCCACGAATTCCTTGTTCTGTTCAGGGTCGAGCACCTCCAAAAGTGCACTGGCCGGGTCGCCTTTAAAATCTGCGCCGATTTTGTCCACCTCGTCAAAGAGGAATACCGGATTGTTGGTCTTTGCCTCCTTGATGCAGTTCATTACCCGGCCCGGAATAGCGCCGATGTAAGTCCTGCGGTGTCCGCGGATTTCCGCCTCATCGCGCACACCGCCGAGTGACATGTGCACAAACTCACGCCCGATGGAATGAGCGATTGACTTCGCAACCGAGGTCTTGCCGACTCCCGGAGGGCCTGCGAGGCACAGGATAGGTCCCTTTATGGCGCCCGAAAGCTGGATTACCGCGAGATATTCGAGTACACGCTCCTTTACCTCCTCAAGGCCATAATGGTCGGCATCGAGGATTTTGCGTGCTTCGTTCAAATCGTACTGGGTCTTGGAGCTCTTGTTCCAAGGCAGGTCAAGGATTGATTCGACATAGGTGCGGATGACGTTACCCTCTGCGGAGTTTGACTGCATCTTTGTCAGCTTGATGATTTCCTTTTCGACCTTTTGAGCAACTTCCTTTGGCAGCTTCAGCTTTTTCATCTGTTTGTGCCAACGCTCGATTTCGTCGTCCAGATCCTCGGTAGCACCGAGCTCGTCCTGGATGGCACGCATCTGCTCCCTCAGGTAGTATTCCTTTTGATTTTTGTCGAGCTGATCCTTTACCTTGCTCTTTATGTCTGCTTCGAGCGAGAGGATGTTGATTTCATCGGCAAGGATGCTGTTGAGCTCCTTTAATCTCTCCTCGAAATCTATTGTTTCAAGAATCTTTTGCTTGCTTTCGACCTTTATCTCCATGTGGCCTGCGATTGCATCGGCAAGCGCACCCGGATGGTCGCTTGACGCGATGGCTGCAACAGCCGCCGGTCCGCCCACATCCGCGAGGTCATCGTAGCGCGCGAAATTAGCCCTTACGGAGCGTTTTAACGCTTCAATCTCCGGTACATCTACTATGTATTCCTTTGCAAAGAGGATGTCGACCTGAGCCTTAAAGAAAGGCTCCTCCTGTATCATCTCAGAAAGCTTTGCCCTCTCGAGGCAGTCCACGAGCACACGAATAGAGTCGCCCGGCATCTTGAGCATCTGCCTTACCTTGGCGACTGTACCAACCTCATAAAGGTCCTTTACCTCAGGGAACTCCACCGCTTCGCTGCGCTGAGCCACGAGGAAGACAAACTGGTCGGTTCCCATAGCCTCTTCAAGCGCCTTTACGGACTTTTCTCTGCCTATATCAAAGTGCATAATCATGCCCGGCAGAACGGTAAGTCCACGCAGCGCAATTGTCGGCAGAATCACACTGTCTTCGCCGGCCTGCTGGAGAAATTCGTAATCGTCTTCTTCGTCATCGTCATCATCGGTTTCGATCAGAACGAGATCGTCTTCGTCGGCGCCCTGCGCTTCCATGATTGCATCTATAAGTTCTTTGCGTTTTTCATCACTAAAAGCCATAATACCACGCTTTCTTTTGCTTCTTTTGGCAAAATATCGACCACCAGCGGTGGTCGATCCGATAGCAATAAAATATACTAGGACGCTGATTCCTCAGTCCCTATCTCTTTTATGTCAGACTTGCTTTTGTCAGCAATAACGAGCTGCGGCGCTTTTTCATTCTCAATGGTTTCCTGAGTGATGACACACTTTTCAACATCATCACGGCTCGGGATATCAAACATGATATCTGTCATAACCTTTTCGAAAATGCTGCGCAGACCTCTGGCTCCGGTCTTGCGTTCAAGCGCCTTTCTTGCAACGGCGCGAACCGCTTCCTCGGAGATTTCGAGCTTTACATTATCCATCGCGAAGAGCTTTTGGTACTGCTTGCTCAGAGCATTTTTCGGTTCTGTGATAATCTGTACCAGAGCATCCTCGGAAAGCTCGTCAAGAGAAACGATCACAGGAAGTCTGCCGATAAACTCAGGGATAAGCCCGAACTTTAGGAGGTCTTCAGGCTGCACATGAGCCAGCAGTTCCGATTCCTCGATTTCGTTTTTCTTCATATCGGAATTGAATCCGATGGTCTTTTCGCCGAGACGGCGCTGTATGATTTTGTCCAGTCCGTCGAAAGCTCCGCCGCAAATAAAGAGTACATTTGTGGTGTCGAACTGGAGGAATTCCTGATGTGGGTGCTTGCGCCCGCCCTGCGGCGGAACGCTGGCAATCGTGCCCTCAAGAATCTTGAGGAGAGCCTGCTGCACACCCTCGCCGCTTACATCGCGTGTGATGCTCGGGTTCTCGGATTTGCGCGCAATCTTGTCGATTTCATCGACATAGATTATGCCGCGCTGTGCCTTTTCTATATCCCAATCGGCAGCCTGGATGAGCTTGAGCAGAATATTTTCAACGTCTTCGCCGACATAGCCTGCCTCTGTGAGCGCAGTTGCATCCGCGATTGCAAAAGGTACGTTGAGGATTCTTGCAAGCGTCTGAGCAAGAAGTGTCTTACCGGAGCCTGTAGGTCCCAGCAAAACTATGTTACTCTTTTGGAGCTCCACATCGTCATCGGCCTGCTTTGCGAGCTTGCCGAGCCCCTGTATTCTCTTGTAGTGGTTGTAAACCGCCACGGAGAGAGCCTTTTTCGCTCTTTCCTGACCGATTACATATTCGGAAAGTGTTTCGAAAATCTCTGCAGGCTTTGGCAGTCTGAAGCTGCCGTCCCCGGGAGTTGTTGCCGATATGCCGGCCTCCTGATTCTCATATTCCTCTGCCAGTATATCCGTGCAAAGCTGCACGCACTCATCACAAATGAACACGCCCGGGCCCGCAACCAGTCTGCGAACCTGATTCTGTGGCTTCCCGCAGAATGAACACTTTAATTGTTTAGTGTCATCGTACTTTGCCATATGTTCCCCTTTTCTTTCTATCTGTTGCTGATTACCTTGTCGATGAGGCCGTAATTAAGAGCCTCCTCGGCACTCATGAAATTGTCGCGATCGGTATCCTTTTCGATTGTCTCAAGAGGCTGACCCGTCGCTTCGCTGAGCATCTTGTTTAATCTCTCTTTTGTCTTTACAATCCAGTCTGCATGAATCTTGATGTCAGATGCCTGGCCGCGAGCTCCGCCCAGCGGCTGGTGTATCATAATCTCAGCGTTAGGAAGTGCATAGCGTTTCCCCTTCGTGCCTGCCGAAAGGAGGAAGGCGCCCATGCTTGCCGCAAGGCCCACACAAATAGTGGACACATCCGGCTTGATGTATTTGATTGTATCGTAGATTGCCATGCCTGCGGTAACACTGCCGCCCGGGCTGTTAATATAGATGCAGATATCCTTTTCGGCATCCTCTGCCTCGAGGAAGAGAAGCTGTGCAACCACAAGGCTTGCCAGGTGGTCGTCAATTTCTTCGCCGATGAATATGATGCGATCCTTTAAAAGTCTCGAATAAATGTCATAAGACCTCTCGCCGCGGCTGGTCTGCTCTATTACATAAGGTACTAACATCGTTTCTCCTTATTATTTGTCTGCCTTTTCAGCTTTCTTGGTTGTCTTCTTGGCAGGTTCCTTTTTTGCTGTTTCCTTCTTTGCGCCTGCCTTGAACTTTACGTTCTTGAAAATAACGTCCATTGCATTTCTCATGCGTACGTCCTTTTCGATTGAAGCCATGTTGTCAGGTCCGAGGATTTCCTTAACCTTTGCAGGCTCCATCTGGTACTGCATACCAAGGAATTCGATTTCCTTATCGATGTCTTCCTGGGAAACTTCAATCTTTTCAGCCTGTGCAATTGCATTCAGTGCGATTCTGGACTTTACGTTTCTCTCTGCCTGAGGTCTCATTTCCTCTCTGAATGCTGCGAAATCCTTCTGGATGAAGCCGAGGTACATCTCGAGGTTCATTCCCTGATAGGAAAGCTGCTGGTTGAAATCGTTTGCGATTGCAGTGATTTCGTCCTCTACCATTACAGCAGGTACGTCGAACTGATTTGCTTCGCATACTGCCTCGAGAGCCTTGTTCTTCATTTCGTTTTCAGCTCTCTGCTCTGCTGCCTTTTCGAGTTCCTTTTTCTTGTCTGCCTTGAATTCCTTTAATGTGTCGAATTCGGAGATATCCTTTACAAACTCGTCGTCGAGTTCAGGAAGCTCTTCGTATTTAACCTGGTGAACTGTGCACTTGAATACTGCTTCCTTGCCTGCCAGGTCTTCTGCATGATATTCTGTAGGGAAGGTTACCTTTACATCCTTGCTTTCGCCGGGCTTTACACCGATGAGCTGCTCCTCAAAGCCCGGAATGAATGTGCCGGAGCCGAGAGTGAGGGACTGGTTCTCTGCAGTACCGCCCTGGAACTGATTGTCGCCTACAAAGCCTTTGTAGTCAAGGATAACTGTATCGCCGTTTTCAGCTGCTCTGTCAACGTCTACCATGCGAGCGTTTCTCTTGCGGAGATTTTCGAGCTCCTTGTCAACGTCTGCTGCGGTAACCTTGTTTTCAATCTTTTCGATTTCGATGCCTTTATATTTCTTGATTTCTACCTCAGGGAATACAGACACTGCGATGGTTACTGTGAAGCCCTGGCCCTTCTTGAGTTCTGTGAAGTCTGCGTTAGGTCTGTCGATAACTTCAAGCTTTAATTCGTTCAGAGCCTTTTCATAATGCTCGGAGAAGAGTGCGTCTACCGCATCGCCGAAGAATACGCCTTCGCCGTACTTTGCTTCGATGAGCTTTCTTGGAGCCTTGCCCTTGCGGAATCCGTCAACAGGGAACTGGTCCTTTGTGGACTGGTAAGCCTTAATCTGTGCGCTTTCGAATTCCTCGGCTGTGAACTCCATGCTGAACTTCGCAACGTTATTTTCCTTTGAGATAAAAGTGGTTTTCATTTAAATATTTCCTCCTAAATAGTAAATGCTGATTAATGGGCGTGGCCGAGCAATGTCAGGCCTCTTTTGTATTTGCTGGACAGTCCGGGGCTGAGCTGATATTTTTCCGCCAGCTCACCTCCGAGCTTTGTGAGCACGTCCTGCTCGCCCGAGAACAGTTCGAACTCTATTTCAGAAATCGGTTCGGTTCCGCGATCGGTGATTATTTCACCGTTGTCTATTGAAACCTCAATGATTGTATCGTCCTTGTCAATTCGGAATCTCCTGCGCATGAAGCTCATCTCCACTATGCAGTTAAGTCTCCTGCCGGCGATTAAATCGATTATCTGCTTGCCTATATCGCTCTCCTTAAAAAGCTGCGGTGACGGCATCATAAAGCACGCCTCATCATCCACGGGAACATTGATTTCCTGCCTCTGAAAAAGCGCACCTTCTGTCTTCCCGCCCCATTTCAGCGATGCAACGATGCGGGTACCCTCTTTCCGGATTCTGAATGCGATGTCGTGATGCGAAAGCACCATGTCATCCGTATCGAAATATGCGGCCTTCATCGCTACCTTTTCGCGAGTATCCTCTTCCTCCCAGCTAAGAAGCTGAGCGTCCTCCCAAATTCGGTCTGCGGTCAGGTCGTCCGGAATACTGTATTTTAACTCAATTTCCATATAAATTTCCTTTTGTTTTTAATCCCGTCCCCTAAAAACAGTCGTATAATATTTTATATTAGTAAATGCTTTGTGTCAAGCAATATCGTTTTTCGCCTGTTTTGCGGCTTCTTTCCCCTCCTGCATGTTGAGCATTGCGATGCCGATTATGATCAGCGCAAGTCCCACAAAGGTGTACCAGCCGTAAGGGTCGCCGTTTATGACGATTCCGCTTAAAAGCCCGACCACCGTCGTTGTGTTGCTCTGAAGCATCGCCGCCTGATGTGCCGGCAGGTTCGTGATTGCCGTATTATAGCCCACATAGCAGAACGCCGTACAGCCAAGGCCTAAGAAAAGTATTGCGCCCAGAAGCGACGGATCCGTAAGCTGCATGGTGTAAGCCTTTATGCCGTTCCCCATCGCAAGTGAGAGCACATTAAACCACACCGCGCCGACTATCGACATCACGTAAGCGATCTCCATCGCCGTGTACTTGCCGGCCACGCTTGCGCCCTTTGCCGAATAAGCAGCACCCATCGTAACAGCCAGAAGCATGCACAGATAGCCGCTCCACTTGCCGCTCATGCTGAAGGACGGACTGAGCACCACCGTCGACACCACGCCGAGGAAGGCGATAAGTATGGCGATGATTGCAATAGGGCTTATTTTTTTATGGAAGAAGATTGCGGATATGATTACGACAAATGTCGGAATCATGGCAATACAGATGCTCGACTCCGAAACCGTGGTCAGCCCTATTCCCACGCACTCCGCGATGGAGTAGATTGCGGGCTGAAACAGTGCGATTATAAGGAGCGGCTTTAACGGTTTGCCCTTTAGGTTTACCTTTATTACCTTTAACGCTACGAGGATTGTCAGGGCTATACAGCCGATGAGCCACCTTGTGGCCAGGACCTCGATAGCATTAAGCTTTACAAGCGCCACCTTTGTGCCCAGAAATGAAAACCCCCAAACCACGCCGGTTACGAAAATAACCAGATAAAGAAATATGCGTTTCATTTTTTATGCTCCCAGCAGTGCGTGTATTCTGTGCGTCAGCATTTGGAACGCGACATTGTTGAGTCCGCCCTGCGGAACGATAATATCCGCATATTTTTTGCTCGGTTCCACGAATTGTTCGTGCATCGGTTTTACCGTGGTCATGTACTGGTCGATAACAGAGTCTAGGCTGCGCCCGCGCTCCTGCGCATCGCGTGTGATTCTGCGGATTATACGAATGTCCGCGTCTGCATCAACAAATACCTTTATATCGCACATGTCGCGCAGCTTTTTGTTTTCAAATATGAGAATGCCCTCTATGACAACTACCTTTGAAGGCTTTATCTTCATGGTCTTTTTGCTGCGGTTGTGAATGGTGTAGTCATAAATCGGTACCTCGACATCCTGCCAATTTTTCAGCATCTCGATATGCTGCAACATGAGGTCCGTTTCAAACGAGTCCGGATGGTCGTAGTTTAGCTTGCAGCGCTCCTCGAAAGGCATCTCGTCGTGCGCTCTGTAGTAATAGTCGTGGCTGATCATTGTAATCTGGTCTGCGAAATGCTCCTTGAGGCGCCCGATAAGTGTGCTCTTTCCCGAGCATGTGCCGCCGGCGATGCCGATTACGATTACATTGTTTTCTTTCATTCGGTTTTCTCCTGATTTTCGGATGCCGCTTTTGCTGCGGCCTCTTCGTCGCCTCTGTCCTCTTTTGTAACGGCAGAGCCGAGGTTAATGTACTGCTTTTCGAGCTCTATAATCAGATTGCTGATTTCCGCAAGGCGTTCCGGGCTTGCATCCGAGCCAACTGCGAGGTTGGTGTTATAGAGAATGTCCTGCAGGCCCTCGTTGATGTTTGCGATGCGGCGCTTCATGTCGTAAATTGCTTCCTGGCTGAACTGCTCGCGCATCTCCTGATCCATGCTTACGACCTGATCCTTTTGGAGCTCGTACTCGCTGATGCCGTCAACAACGGTGCATTCATAGCCCATGTTCTGACGGACATAGTCGGC
>JAEEGL015092545.1_pt1 | contig 12885 bp, 16 predicted proteins | sample 9134231 | NCBI WGS metagenome assembly JAEEGL01 (sample SAMN16246548, study PRJNA631951) | gut metagenome | biome: gut microbiome; feature: rumen; material: fiber-attached | host: Bos | place: Iran: Karaj | collected 2018-10
CAAGAACAAGTCCAGCAATCGGGAGGGAAATGTACCATATCAATGGATTCATTTAAATTCCTCCATACTAGAATAGTTCATTTACAGAGTATCACATAAAATGGCAATTTGTCAAACAAGAATACACAATTTTGGAGTTTTTGGAGCAGTTTTTTTTATCAACACAAACTACATGCGGAATTCTTCGCCAAGATAAATCTTTCGCGCAATCTCCGATTTCAGGATATCTTCCTTTCCTCCCTGCGCCACAACCTGTCCCGTACTGATTATTATTGCACGGTCGGTTATTTCAAGCGTATCACGGACGTTATGGTCTGTTATAAGGACACCTATTCCGCGACGGGCAAGAAGCCTTACCATATCTTTTATATCAGCGACAGCGATCGGGTCAATACCGGCAAAAGGTTCGTCAAGAAGCAGAAATTTTGGCTCAATCGCAAGAGAACGCGCAATTTCAGTACGCCGCCGCTCTCCACCAGAAAGCGAGTACGCAAGCTGCTTCCTTATCCTTCCTATTGAGAACTCCTCAATAAGCTCCTCAAGCTTTTGACGTTTTTGTACCTTCGAAATATCCTTGCGCGTCTCTAAAATAGACCAAATATTTTCTTCGACAGTAAGCTTCTTAAAAACAGACGGCTCTTGCGGCAAGTACGATATACCATGCCGAGCCCTTTTGTACATCGGGAGCTTGGAAATATTCACGTCATCAAGAAAAACATCACCTGAATCAGGACGGTAAAACCCAACAATCATATAGAATGTCGTGGTTTTTCCAGCTCCATTAGGACCCAGAAGCCCAACGACTTCGCCCGTATTCATTCTAAAGCTTACGCCCTGAACAACTTTTTTCTTTCCGAAATTTTTATGTAATGACGAAACAGCAAGAGTATTCATCAATTCTCCCCTTCCGTAACAGTTCCGCTAACACGTCCGTCAAGCGTAATCTCCTGCGTATCCAAATCAAAGAAGATAGTCTGAGCGCGAAACGTATCTTTGCCGCGGACAACGACAGGGCTCCCGTTCATCTCCAACGTCTGCTCATTTTTCCGATATACTGCAAGTGCGGATGTGCACACGGAATTCTTTTGCTCCAAACGGATATTAATCTGAAGGACAGCCGTTTCCGTAGCCCTGTCATACTCGATTATCCCGGCAGTGGCTTTAACGCCGTTCTTTTTGTCATCAAGGTTCACATTGTCTTGTAAACGCGCCACGCCAGTTTCCCTGCTGAACGTGAGTTTTCCGCAAGAAAACGAAAAGCCCGATTTCGTATCTTCTCCCCGGATATTGCCTTCCGCAGTCACTTTCTCATAATCTTTGCCAGAAAGCGTTATTTTATCAGCATAAATCTCCATATCCGAAGTCTTGACCCATGCGCTTCCAGAAAGAACCGTGTTCTGCCTGTTTTCTCCAGCATTACCAGTCATCTTGGCAGCTTTGAACGAAATCGACTCGGAATATACGCTGAATACCAAAAAGACACATGCCAGAAATGCAGCAATCTTTTTAACCGGCACATTTTTTTTCACTGGCTGCCTCCTTACTCCTGCGTGTAAATAGTACCACTCACACCGTCCAAGAACACATACTCCAACCGGTTCCCGTCCGCAGAAAAGCCCATTCCCGTAAGCTCCGCCGTTACAGATGATTTACCAGCCTCCCCAAAGCCACCAGAATAGACTCGCACCGGTGACAAACCAGCACTCACGAGCTGCCCGGTTTTTCCGTTCCAACGCACATTGTCGGCCTCTACCCGAAGATCCTGTTCGTAACTCGTTATGCTAACATCATCATAAAAAACATATTCCTCAAGCGATGTATCTGCTGACATCAGCCCGCATGACCCGGTAACAGAGAGAGAACCTTTTGAATCGTAAACCACAAACGACAAATCTTTTCCGTACATGCCATTTTCTGACCGATACAATTCTATTTCGCCAGCATAAAGGACAGCCGTCACAGAACCGCTTTCAGTCCTTGAAAACGATGCATTCTTGAATATGAACTCCGGCTTATCAGATTCAGCCACGCTCGGAACTGTATAGTCTATTGAGCAAGAGCAAAGAGTAATGGCTCCCAATATAGAAAAAAGAATTATATAACACACAGAACAGAGAACGGAACCGTGCCCCAAGTTTGAAACTACATCTCTTGGATTTTTAAAAAAGCTCATTAAAATTATTTCACAATAATAATTCTATCTTGTCAATAAGAATATATTCCTTGAAGTTTTCAACATCGTGATATAGAATGGGCATTATGGCAGACTTACTAACAGATGCAGATTTTGACCTTTTCAGAAAGGTAATATATGACGAGAGCGGAATTACGTTCTCCACGACAAACCGTTCTATTCTGGACAGCCGCCTTAAGGAACGGCTCAGAGAAAAGAAGATGACGGACATACAGGATTACTATAAGCTTATCCTTGCCGACAAAGAGGAAATGAAGGTTCTTCTTGATTCCGTAACAACGAATCTTACAAGATTCTTCCGAAACCAGCCTCATTTCGATGCATTGGAGCACTATGTAATCCCACATGTACTGGAAAGAAAAAAATCCCGTGGCGACACTGTTGTAAAGATATGGAGCGCAGGATGCTCCACAGGTGAGGAACCGTATACAATAGCCATGATTCTCAAAAAAATTCTTCCGCCACCGTACACATTCGAGATCGTTGCATCTGACCTGTCGCTCAAATCGCTTATGGTCGGAAAGCAAGGCTTCTATGACAACACGAAGATAACAGGAATTCCGCCGGAATATCTGGACAAATACATGATAAAGAGAGACAACGGATATCAGGTATGCGATGATATTATGAAGCGGATCAGGTTCGACTACCACAACCTGAAATATGATGCCGGTCTTCGTAACTTGGACATTATATTCTGTAGAAATGTTCTTATTTATTTTGATGAAGCAGCACAGCTCGCCACTATAAACCATTTCTATAATTCGCTGGCTTCTCAGGCGTATCTGTTCATAGGCCATTCAGAATCACTGTTCGGAATGAACACAAAATTCGAGTTTCTTAAGACAGACTGGGCTTGTCTGTATCAAAAAAACGAGAAGTAGAAAGATAATTTCGGATTTAATGAAGATAAAATCGCCCGGACATTTTTCCAGACAAGCCCGGACGACTGCACTGGTGGCGGACTTCGCTTGAAGCAACAAGCTTGAGTTATTGACGCAGAATTATAACCAGTATATCTTCTATATTAGGGAAAAATGTTATGGATAAGATTTCTGTTCTGATTGTTGATGATTCCGCTCTTATGAGGAATCTTGTTTCACGCATCGTAGAATCAGCCCCCAATCTTTGTGTTGCGGCGACTGCAATGAATGGTCAGTTTGCGCTCGAAAAAATTCCACTTTGCAAACCTGATATAATTGTTCTTGACGTAGAAATGCCCGTCATGAACGGACTTCAGTTCTTACAAGAGCGCAAGAACCGGGGTATAGACATTCCTGTCGTGATGCTCTCTAGTCTTACAAGTAACGGAGCCGTCATCACTATGCAATGTCTGGAGATGGGCGCATGTGATTTTATTCAGAAACCCTCCGGCGCTATATCCCTGGATTTACACAAAATTGCAGAGACTCTTACAGAGAAGCTCATCAGTTATGGCGGACGATATGCAAGTAAAAAACGAGGACTTTCAGGGAATGTCCTCACTACATATATGGAGCCACCGGAAAGCGTATCGGCAAAAGCTCCAGATCACAAACCTTCTGTAGAAAAGCCACTCTCTACTGCGGAAAAGCCGCACGAAACGATAGCTCCAATGAGCTTCAAAACTCCGTCATGGACAGTTGCCTCGAAAGAAAAGAAAGAAATTATTCCTCTTCGAGAACCAGGCGCATTGGAAATAATAGCGATAGGAATATCGACCGGCGGTCCGAACGCGTTGCGTGAAGTTTTTGCAAACATTTCCGGAGACATAAAACAGCCGATAGTAGTAGTTCAGCATATGCCTGCCGGTTTCACGTCAGAATTCGCGAACAGTCTTGACCGTATTTGTCCGCTTGAAGTAAAAGAGGCTCAGGACGGAGATCTTCTTAAGCCAGGACGCATACTCATTGCACCAGGAAGCCACCACATAATCGTAGAGCGAAAGAAACTTGCGGCAGTAGTAAGAATAATAGACACAGAACCAAGGAATGGTCACAGGCCTTCCGTAGACGTGCTGTTTGAATCCGTAGCGAAAGTTTACCAGAACCATGCACTCGGTATTATAATGACAGGAATGGGACGCGACGGAGCTGAGCAACTTGCTGAGATGAGAAAGCAAGGCTCAAGAACACTCGGTCAGGACGAGAAAACTTCTATTGTTTATGGAATGCCTAAAGTCGCATGGGAGTTGGGAGGCGTGCAGGAGCAAATTCCTCTTTCGAACATGGCGGACGCTATAAACAAAATCGCGCTAAAAGGCTAGCAAGCACATAATCCTGACTCAACCGATTGACGCTTGCTGATAATTATCAAGCATCAATCATGAATTGCCGGTATTCACCTAAACAGGCAGAACGCCGGCAATTTCGCTTTTAAACGGCGGTAAGAAATGTGTAACAACAAACACAATGGCAGCACCGGCAAAAAAACAGCCAGTCACCGCAAACGCCTTCACTCCCTCGCTTCCAGGAACGAGCAAGTAACCAGCTACAGCGCAAAGCACCGGAAGTAAAAGCGCGAACAAAGCTTGTAAAATCTGATGAAACAGCGGAGATGATATCTTAACCACATCGCCTTTTTTCACAGAATAATTTTTGGGGTTCGATACAGAAAACGATTTTCCACGCTTTGCGCATGAAGATTTCTCGCAATTAATGCATACATCCGAAATAAGAGGCACAACTTTTATATCCTTCCCGTCAACGGCAATTATCTGCGCCCTGTCACGCATTGTTCACACCTCCACTGTACTGCAAATCTTTAAGCCGGCTATTGCACTCTTCCACTCCAACAGTATTGCCGAGCTCCTCGTATGTATCACGTAAATTCACGAGTGCATCGATATAATGCGGATACAAGCAAAGAGCCTGCTCGAAAGCTTCCGCAGCTTCCTCATAATCATCCTCGGCAAAATAGAACACTCCAAGATTGTTCCATATAAATGCACTCGTACTGTTAAGGGACAAAGCCTCAAAGCTGTACAGAAAAGCATCGTCCATCCGCTTCTGCGCATAATTCACGAGCGCAAGAGTTTCCAGCACATCTTCGTCATAGGGATTCAAATTGCGAGCAGCCATCAAAGCCTTACGGGCCGCTTCCAGCTGACCGGCATCGCGGTACGTAACCCCAAGATTATACCATAGAAGATAATTATTCCTGTCTATATGAAGCGCACTCATAAAACAAGCGATTGCCTCAGGATACTCGCCCTTTGAAGCAAGGTCTATAGCATGAGCATTAAGCTTCTCTGAATTTTCTACCATCAAACCCTCCGCATTATGTGCCGTCCGCTTTTCGCGGCAAGCTTCCTTTTCACGTTCGCTCAGCGAATTCCTTCAAATTCTCTGACCATGTTGGCAAAAAGCTCCCCTATCAGCACAGCCGCCTGTGAATCAGGATATTTGCTGGCAATCTTCCTGCAACTATCAAGAATCAGCGTACGGCTTCGCTCATAGGCGACAGAAACAGCATTGGACGAAGACAGAATCTCTATGCACTCCTCTACCGCAGAAGAATTTATGCCTTCTTTTTCTGCCCGCTCAAAACAAGACAGAATCCGATCCAAATCATCAGGTTTATTCTTAAGATGAAGGATAAGCGGAAGACTTTTCTTTCCTTCCACAATATCATCACCACGTTTTTTTCCTTTATTTCCGGTAGTAAGATTTATAACGTCATCAAGAATCTGGAAACCTATTCCTATTGAAGAGGCGACTTTTCCCATGAAAATCACGTCGTCTTCTGTACCATGCCCAGAAATAACACCGGTCTTGGCTGCGAGACAGGAAAGCGTTCCCGTTTTCATACTCGTCATTGCAAGATATTCTTCCTCGCTGGGAATGACACTCTTATTCCTGTGCCAGTAGATGTCCATAGCCTGTCCAGCATGAAGCCGCCGCAACTCCGTAAAAAAAATACCATACAGGATATTTTTCTCTTCGCTAGAAAAATTTGAGTTTTGAATACATTCAGCGGCGGCGAAATATAGCCACGAACCGGAATTTATAGCCGCGTCCATGCCGAATTTTATATACGCAGCCGGCTCCCCACGCCTTGTGTCCGAGCCATCCTCAATATCATCATGGATAAGGCTTGCCGTATGCACGAACTCTACAAGCGGCACAAGCTCATACGACGGTTCTGCGTTCGAGACGAGTTCACTGCAAAGAACTTGAAACAAAGGTCTCCATCGTTTTCCACCCAAAAGCATAAGATCCCTGCATGGAGAGATGAGCGTGGAAAAGAAATGATCCGCGATAACCGGCGGAATGTCCCCGAAAAATGAATGCCGCCATTTATCGGAAAAAAAAGCCGGAAGTTTTTCACTGAGAACATCTTCTATTTTTTCTCGTCTTGATTTATATTGCAGAATCATGATTCAGATTATAGCACTATAAGCCGATAATGAAAACACATGAACAGCTATGAAAAACCGGACTTCTGGAGCCGAAAAGCATTCTCCGAAGGCTATCCCGCTAGGTCCGTATACAAACTTAAAGAAATAGATGAAAAATACGGCATGCTCAAAAAGAATTTCAGGGTACTCGACCTTGGAGCCGCACCGGGGAGCTGGACGACTTTCGCACTGAGAACTCTGGACGGAACAGGGCATGTCACATCAATAGATTTAAATCCTCTCGCAAAGTCGGTAAAAGGCGACAACCTTACGTTCATACAAGGCGACCTGTACGATGAAGAAGTACGCCGCCAAGCGATGGAACTTGGACCGTATGATTCTGTTATTTGCGATGCGGCACCGCCGACAACAGGCAACAGGGTCGTTGATACGGCGCGTTCGTCCGGTCTTGTGGAGCTTGCCATGTTCTACGCGGAGCAAATGCTCAAACAGGGCGGAAACTTTACAGTAAAGATTTTTCAAGGCGGCGACCAGCAGGCATTCCTAAAGAAATTAAGGGAGCTGTTCACTGTTGCGAAGGGATTCAAGCCTGAAGCGTGCCGTTCGGAATCATTTGAAACATACTTGGTTGGACTAGGCAAAAAATGAGAGAAAAAACAAACTATACGACAAATATCAGATTCAGCATCATTAAGGCACTGCTGTTAGCCATCTCCATCATAATTCCACTGTATATAACCAGTTGCACAGACACATCAAAAGCTGCTGACGCAGAACCAGATTTTATAACCGCACCAGAAATCAACGCGAAGGCAGTACTCACGCTGCTTCCTGGCACTGAAAGCAATAAAGATATTGCTTCTGACATTCCGACAAACATGCCTGCCGGTCAGGGTGGTTTTGAATCAACGAATGCGAATCTCGTAATAGCAGCACCAAAAGAAAACGCACCAGAAGACGAGGACGAAATAACATACACAGTTTACCGCGTAAAACAAGGAGATATGATAGGACTTCTTGCTGAATCGTTCGGCATAACTCAGGACACAATCATCAGCGTCAATAACATAAAGCAGTCAAGGCTTTTGCAGATAGGACAGTATCTTCGCATACCGAACATGGCAGGAATTATCTACACAGTAAAGTCGGATGGTGAGACGGTTCAGTCAATAGCTGATTTTTACAAAGTCTCCGCAGAAAAATGCGCAGCCGTAAATTCGCTCATGATCGATGCGAAGCTTTCAGCAGGAACGTCGCTGTTCGTACCGAACGCAATGATGGACTGGGTAACGAAACAAGAAATCAACGGTGATCTTTTCATAAAGCCGCTAAGAAGCAAGTTTTGGTTCTCATCGTATTTCGGCTGGAGGGACAGCCCGTTCACAGGAGAACGCAGCTACCACAACGGAATCGACATGGCGACAGCAGCAGGGACAAACATATATGCCGCTCTTTACGGCAAAGTCACTACAGCGGGCTGGAGCGACACATACGGCAACTACGTTATCGTTACGCACCACTCCGGCTACAAGACATTATACGGACACATGAGTTCGATAAGCGTAAAAGCAGGGCAAGTAGTTACAACGAACACGGTTCTTGGAAAAGTCGGATCAACAGGAAAAAGCACAGGACCGCACCTGCATTTCACGGTTTATAAAAACGACATGGCTGTAAATCCGGCTAATCTGTGGAAATAACGAACATTTCTTACGGAATTTCGAACAATCTCTCAAAGGAAAACTTTACGGAAAAGCCGGATTTCTCGTATTAATTCACAGAAACAGCCGGATTCTTTCGGAAACTTATCTTCTTTATAAAGAAATCAAGATTGCTCGTCACGAAGGCGATGCAGTAAACCACGACAGAAAGCGAGAATATCAAATAGAAAGCAATTATCAGCATTGATGATGTCGTACGCGGAGACGTATAGAATCCGAAGAACATCATCGCTATTATCATGATGACACCCGCAATAATCCAGCCAGCGAAACTGACCGGCTTTGCGTTCCTGCCAGAAGAAAGCTCCATTGCGGAGATTTTCTGCATAACGGCATTGAGCGTAGAATTATCGGCTGGGATACTTTCGGACAAGCTCTTTGAGGCACTTTTCTCTGCAAGAGTCATACGCCGAATCATTGTCCGGCACTCCTTGCAGTGAATTACATGCAAAATCACAGAAAGCGGAAGAAACTCGTTTTTATCCTTCATCAGGAATTCATCCATAACGGCTTCGCATTTTTCCTTTTTCATATTTTCTCCTCCAATTTCTGTTTCATGAGCTTTTTTGCCCTGAAAATATGAGATTTCACGGTATTAACCGGCAAATCGGTTATGATGCTTATCTCGTTGTATGCCATACCGTAAAAAAAGTATAAATCCAAACAAATAGAAAAATGAGCCGGTATTTCTTTCATTGTTTCCCGGACTGCCTCTACGACAGCGGAACGCATTTGACGCTCCTCCGGACTGAAATCATTGTCCATCAGCTCATAATCCTCGCTCAACGGAACATACTCCTTGCGACGATTAAGCGAATTCACAGCAGTGTTGTATGCTATACGCATCAACCAAGTTGAGAACTGAGAATCACCTCTGAACGTTGAGAGCTTTGTGTAAATCTTTATAAGAACATCCTGAACGAAATCATCCGCATCTGATTCGTTATGGAAGAAACTCATTCCCAAAGCTTTTATGCGCTTCTGATACCGGGTTGCAAGCTCCGAGAACGCTGCGGAGTTTCCTCCAGCGGCGGCCCTTACAAGAATCACATCTGTCGGGTTACTTTCTTTCATCCCTGTCTTTAATAGACTCGTAGACTTTACAGAACACCAGGAAACCTATTCCCATTACGAGCGGGATAAGTCCTCCAAGCAACGTGTAAGAAAGCCCGTCTATCAGAATAAACAGTATTGAAAGAACGAAACCGATACCAGTCAGCAGAATTCCAAGAAGCAGAGATGCGATATGCAAATCTATTTTTGAAGGATTATACCCACCAGCCTTTATGAGCAACGTAATCTGTCGATGATGCCACAGCTGGTAGAAGAAGATCACTATTCCACCGATACTTATTCCGACAATCGGGATAAGAGAAATAATGACTTGCGCAGCAGGCGATGTTGCGTCCATTTTTTACCTCCATAATTGTGCCGAATGGTCTCACGTTCCTATATTCAGACACAGAGAAAAATAAAAAGTTGCAGACTGATTTTTAAAACCGGTATCTTTCAAAAATCAGTCGAAAAACAAATACTCACCGAAATAAAGCGCGTCTATTTTGCCAAGAACGAGCTCCTTGTTCAAAAGGTTCTTGAGCTGCGCCTTGACAGTGCTTTCTCCCCTTTTTTGAAGCTGCTCCTTAGTCTGTCCCGCGAAATAATTCGTAACTATTGCCTTAAGGCTGCGCGTTTTTGTGCTAAGTTCCTCGTAGTAAAGGGAATCATCAGTAGGATAATAAAAATACACCGACAGCACAATGGGAACAGGCTCCTCATCGCAAGTGGAAAGGCGCAGCGTACCTATGCCGTCAAAAACAGCGAAATCGTAATTGTCCGCACCAGAAGCTGCTCCGGACGCAACGCCAGAATTCTCGCCAGCGGAAAGCATAGAACCATTCCGCCCAGAAACGTTGCCCGGCTTACGAAGCGCACCGGAAGCCGCGAGAATCACAGAAAGCGCGATGATTGAAACAACAATGGAGATAAGTATGTAAATCAGGAATTTCTGGAACGGTGTGGTCGAAGCCATACAAGAATAATATCAATGACAGTATGTTTCGGCAAGGGTTTTCACAGATGGAGTATGCACGCGCCGGGATGAAGTGGTTGCCGCAGGCAAGTATTTTTGACCGCCTGCGGGCAAAAATACCAAGCGTTAGCGGGCCACGGAATACCGGAAAACTGGAACAACTTCGCGCCATATTTCAGCAGCGATTTCACCAACACAGAACGAAACACTTGCAAAACCATGTAATGATGCTATAATCGATATATGTTCGAAAACAGGGTGGAAGCCGATTTCGCGGCGGCGCATTTTTTGCGTGACTATCACGGAAAATGCGAGAATCTTCACGGCCATAATTATAAAGTTTACGCACACATAAGAGGAACTGAACTTGATGAAGGCGGGATGCTCCTTGACTTCACAATTTTGAAAGGCGCCTTAAGAAAAATATGCGCAATGCTCGATCACACAAACTTGAACGACCTTACAGAAAACGGCGAGCCGGTATTTATGCAGAACCCAAGCGCAGAACGAATAGCAAAATGGATTTTTGACAAACTCCGTGATGAACTGGAAAATTGCGGAATGCAAAATTCCGCACAGCAAGGAAGCAAAAAAAACGCAGCATCAATGCTTTACGCTGTCGATGTATTTGAAACGCCCGGTTCACGGGCAAGGTACACAGAACCATGAAAAACAACGAGAGAGTTTTCCATGAAAGCATTACAAGAACAAAGCAGCACATACAAACAATAGCTTTCATCTTAGTTTTTCTTCTATTTAGTATCTTTCATATAGGTACGCTTTTCGCACAGGAAAAAAACTTGCAGGAAAAGAGTCTGCTGAGGCATGCAGACTTCCAGACGCAGCTAAAACAAATAATCGAAGCAGAAATAAACGCCCCCATCGAATATTACGCAATGACAACAGATGAATATAACTCAGATGATGTATTCTTCTGCGATATTTTCGAATGCGGGGGAATAAATCATGTTCCGGACAGCGAGAAAGACGATTTTCTTGTATCGTTGCCTTACACATGGGATTATGGCGTTGTTATATCCCGTAACACAGAAGGCGACACGCTCGACAACCATTCGAACCTCAAGGAGAAAAAATACATAACGATAAACGGAATTTCATCGCTTGAAAAATTCATGATAGCCAACAAGCAAAAAATCAGCTACAACAGAACGACAGACACAAGTCCGTTCAACTCATTCTCTAAAATCTTCAAGGGAGAAGCAGATTTCACGATCCTGCCGAATGCAGTAGCAGAATACCTTTTGGTTTCGACCGGAATGAAAAACGAACTTGCTGTAACCGGCTCTCCAGAGGACACAATAATGATCGTCAACTATCGCTTCGCTGTCAGAAAGAGCGACAGACTGACGCTAATAAAAATAAACGATGTAATAAACAAGCTTTGCAAAAGCAAAGTGTTGCTGGATTTAGCGAAAAACAACAATCTGCCCGTTCAATTTATCCCGAATTACGATGCAAACGCAGATATCAGGCAAAGCACAGCTCTTTACACCGTGAACACAATCACATTTATTTTAACCGTACTGCTTTTTATAGCATCGTTCTACATGTCGAAAAAGAAACATAGTCTTAGGAAAAGGCAAGACTTGGAAGCACAGGAAGAAGAACTGGAAAAACTTGAGCTTAAAAGGAAAATTGATGAATATATAGCAGGAAAAGTCACACTTACCGAGCAAACTCTCAAAGATCCGTACTCTGGGCTCTTCCGCATGGATTACTTAAAAGACAGAATAAGCGAGGAAATCAGCAGGTATAACAATTTTGAGCAAGTTTTCTCTATCGCTTTGCTTACAATTTCGGAGAAGGCATCTTTAACAGAAAAAAATCTCAAGGAATCAGGCGAAATGGTTCTGGAAGATTTCAGCAAAGACTGTATCTGCGGATATAACGGAGACGCGACATTCGTAATTCTGTTCCCAAAACGCACAAAGTACGATATTCAAATTTTCGCGGAAGGTGCGGCGGAACATCTGGAAAGAATATTGGACTGCACGGTAGAAACAGATGTAATAGAATACGGAACGATGAGTCAAAACGATTTTATGGAGAGATTATGCAGCAGATGAGATATCGGTCAAAAGCAGGCTACAAAAAGACAGAATCGTTTTTTTCTGCGATTTGCAAAAAAAGCATAAAAAAAATAGCTGTTGCAGTTCTTTTCGCCACACTTGTTTTTCCGGCGTATACGAATGACCGCCTCCAAGCTTTCGTTATGAATTATATGTCACGGAACAATGAGACTGTCTCAAACGATATCGCATACATACTGAGAGGAAAAACAGGCATAAATCTGAACAAACAGGCAGTAATCGTACAGCTGAACGAATTAGCAGAGACAATCGTAGAGCAACCTGATTTTTCAAGCACCAATACCATAGAGAACACAAAAACGCAAAATTCTGACAATTCTCAGAAAGCATCAGACGATACAGATGATTCCTCGCTGGAAGACACTTATGGATATTCTGCAGAAACTTCCAATGAAAACCTGCAAAACTACATATACACCCTGCCGTACCTTACGGAAGAAGCCGTACTAGTCACGCGTGTTGGAGAGGATATCGCCATTACGAAAGAAATA
>JAEEGL015878989.1_pt1 | contig 12885 bp, 12 predicted proteins | sample 9134231 | NCBI WGS metagenome assembly JAEEGL01 (sample SAMN16246548, study PRJNA631951) | gut metagenome | biome: gut microbiome; feature: rumen; material: fiber-attached | host: Bos | place: Iran: Karaj | collected 2018-10
AGTTTACCAATGGCTAATCTTTCTTCTTTTGTGCCGTGCATTTTTACACCTCTGTTTACTTGATACCTAATTATGTAACTGAAACTAATGAAGGTGTATATATTTTTCCGGCTGGTGTCTACTTTTACGTTACCACTTCAGAACTACCGACTAAAAACATCAAAAAGCGAATTTTGGCGGTATTTTTAGCCGTGCAAGGCTGTTTGGATGCCAAAAACTACCGTCAAAAACAACCAAAATGCGTTTTTTGTCGGTATCCGGTCTTTATCCTTTTTCAACCATCTTTTCGAAATCGTTCATGTTGCAGGCCTGCAGTACGACAATGACTTTGTCATCAACCTTTCTTGCGTAATAGGCCACATACTGTTCAGGCCCGTTGCCGGACAAATGAACCATGACTTTTGAATACTCCTTGCCGCCCATGGTCACCGTGCCTTCTTTCTTGATCTCTGCAGTAATTCCGAAACGCTTGACGGTCTTGGCAACCATGGCCGTCTGTTCATCAAGGTACTTGTCAGGCGAGTAATCGGGGTCGTAGTAGACCTTTATGTCCGTCTTGATCTCTTTGCCTAAGTCTTCAGGCTTGATGTTTTTGTAATCGAAATCTTTATAGAAGAGCCCTATAAACCAGCCTCCGAAAAGCCCCATCAGCACAAGCAGGATGCCTGCCAGCATTATCAGTGCCGTGATGACGATCGCTTTTCTGTTTCTCTTCTTCCCCATTGCGTTACACGGGTTTACTTGGCTTCGTGTTGAAGATCTGGATCACGTTGCCCTGCGGATCCTGAACATAGTTCTGAGGCGGGAGGGCTGCTCCGCAGTGAGGACACTCGGTGTGCATTCCGATGATATAGACGCCTCCGCAGTAATTGCAGGAGCCCTGATAAACGGCATTGAGATCACAGGGCACCGCGTGCTTGTATTTTCCCTGTTCTTTGGTCTTGTGGATTGCGGATACCAAAGACAGAACACCGCCTATCGCCGACCCGAAGAACATGATCGCAAACGCGTAGAACTGGGCTGCTTTTTTCAGGCTCGGCCTCATCATCTTTGGAGTAAAGTCATCGAAAGTCGCAGCTAATGCCCCGTCAACGGAATACTGATCACGCTGCAGCAGGCGCTTATAGAGAACGTCATTGAATTCTTTGCCGCACGCTTCGGTGATCACGGGATCCGTTCTGTCACCCTGCATGGTTTCGCAGAACCAGTCATCAAAGCCGTCTTCTTTTACCGCGGTGGAGTAGATAATAAGCCAGTGCGCTTCATCGGGGAACAAGTCAAGAGAGACATCGTAAGCGTAGGCTTCAAGGTTCTTATAGTTCTTGTTCCACGTATCGTTACTGACTGTTATGACCGCGGGCACGATGCCGGTCTCCTTATAGAAATCCTTCATCGCCCGTTTGAGGTTTTCCTCATCTTTAACGACCCCGAGATTGTCTTCAACAACGAACTCGACATCCTTGTTCTTAAAGTACGTTATCTTTTTCGGGAAATTAACAGATTGGACAGCCATAAAGCCGCCAATTCCCAAAAACGGCCCCAAAAGCATAACGAAGAAGATAGCCCAGATGATTATATGATCGTAGCTCTTCTTGCGGACATCGTAGTTGGTATAGATAAAATTGGGCTTGCTGTCCTTATAGTAAAGAAATCTCCTGGAACCACGAAACGGCGTGGAAGATATTCTTGACGCGCTTCCGCCGGAGCTTCCGCCGGAACTGCTTCTGCTACTGGAACTGCTGCTGCTTGAGCTTCCCGAATGGCTTCCGCCGCTGTGCGAACTGCCGCCTGACGAATGTGGCATCTTTCTATCTCCTTATCCCTTGTGTATTAGGGTGATTATATCATTTTAAAAAGTTGACATAACAGAGCAACTGCGGTTTAATCACATCTGCACTTTATCAAGATGATGCGGAGGACTTATGGCTGCAGATGTAAAGTTTACGGTAAAAAAGGCGACTGACGATCAGGTACTCATTCCTGCCACTGTCAGTGAGGACTTAGAGCAGACATTCGTTAAGAAAGCAAGGGCGTTTTCGATCAAGCTCATTCCCGTTTCCATTCTGGTCGCGGCAATCGTTCTGGCCTTGGTCATTCTGGCGGTCATCTTTCTCCACAGGTTTGTCATAAGCCTGATCGCGATCTTTGCAGTCTTCTTCCCCATCTATGCGGTATACGATGCTTTCGCGACATCCAAGGCTATAAAGAATCACGACTATGAGTTCTTCTACGGCGAGATAATCGGGAAGACGGACAGCGGCAATTACGTCGTCAAAGGCCTTGAAGAATGCAAGATCGGCGTTCTCTTCGGCAAAAAGGAATACAACGCCGGTGACCGCGCGCTAGTCGCAAGGATCAAGGACGATCTGAACATCATCTCCGAAGAGTAACCCTAATCCCCGCATACGATTTTTATTGTCAAGAAAATCCTCTGTTGATATTATTATCTTTAGTACCATCGTGGTACTTTGGAATCGGAGGATAGAAATGACATTAGTAAAGAGTAATCTGTGCCCTACCTGCGGCGGACTTCTCGACATCGATCTTGATAAGCAGATGTATGTCTGCACTTTCTGCGGTGTTTCTTTCGACTATGAATATTTCCGCGAGGATAATGTTAAAGACGTTGCGTCCAAAGCAATAAGGCGAAACGAGTTCGGTGCGGCCAAGGACGCATATGATTTCATGCTCACAAAGGATCCGCACGACTTTGAAGCGCTGCGCGGACTCTTCATCTGCAAGCATAAATGGCAGAGCATGAGCATGATGAACAGAGACGACGAAGTTCATGTCAGCGCTGATGAACCCACGCTCAAAAACGCGATCGATAACTGCCTTCCCGAGAACAGGCCTTACTTCGAGAAGGTCCGCGATGCACTGGGTGAGCTTCAGCATCACAGGGATCTTCTTAAAGAAGACGAGGACATTGTCAAGAAGAAATCAGTCGAGCAATCCGCGCTTTCAAATCTGAAAAGCGAATATTATCACAACTCCCACAGGTTCAGGGATACCTGGAATGACTTTATGGATCTGGAACCCAAAGAGCGTGAGGCCGTCCTTTCCTTCACGATAATGCTTCCCATCCTGATAGTGGCAGTCATCATCATTAACAAGGCATGGCCGATCCTCATTTTCTTCGCAGTACTGGCCGTATTAGCGATCGGCATTTACCACCTGATAAAGCTCCTGGTCGGCAAGAACCTTCTTAAGAGGATGGCTCCTTACGAAAAGAAGATCGGGGAACTGGACGCGCAGCACGTGGCAAAGAAAGCAGAAGCAGCTCAGTCTCACACCAGATATAAAGATCTCGTAAAAGAGTTCATGGCTATGGATCCCGTACCTCAAAAGCCTGAAGCACAGATCTCGGCTGCCAACACTCCGAAATAAAACGGTCGATTATTCTCCTGTAGGCTCAACGATCTCCCACTGATACTGACCGTCTGCCATCACGTTGAATTCCGCATAGTAAATGTTTTGCCTGTTGCCTCCGTCGCAGCAGGCAATTCTGTAATGACCGGGATAGAGCTTGCCGTAGGGCGACAAGCTGTATGTCATAGCTTGGCTTGCACCGGACTCTAATTCATGTGCCAGGTCGTGGACCACGTTATCGGATACAGTCGGGACATAGTACCAGGCGCCACCTTCAAAGACCTGGACCGAATAGTATTCTCCGAAGATGAAGTTCTTGTCCGAGAGGTTCTTTATCTTCACGGTGATGTCCCTGCCCTCGTTATGGTCGACAACGAAAGCAATGATGTTGTCCGTGCCGCGGGACTCGTTTACCGGAACGAGGTCCTTCTTCTTATACCCGTTTGCCTTGGCGCACGAGCAGAGCAGGATACTGATCACTATCAGAACTGATACTAAAGACACTCTGCTTTTCATAGTGCACCTCTTTTATTTTTCCGTCTTATAAACTCAGCCGTTCTTCAGAACAACGTCAGCCAGGACTTTTCCGAGCTTTCTCTGGTCTTCGCTTTCCATGTGCGCGCCGTCGATGTCGCTCGCTTTCACATGCTCTGCCGCATCAACGAAAATGCATCCGTACATGTCCGCAAGCTGCTTGTACCACGGTGCGAGTTCTTTTGAAAGCTTGACTGAATTCTCATAGCCGAAGCTGTCGCCGAGCCACGAATCCTTCATGGATTCAGCGATGTGCGGAGGCGAGACTAAGATTACTTTGAACCTGTCATTACATCTGAAACGGTTGTATGCCTGGATCTTTTCGAGCATTATCTGCATCTCGCCCGCGATGTCCATCGAAGAATAAGCGAACTTCCTTTTGCAGTCGTTGGAACCCAGCATGACGATGACATAGTCGAGCGGAGTATGACTCTCGAGGCACGGACCGAGATACTTGAGTCCGTTCTTTTCGCCCTCGGCCGGATCCTCCGTGGCGATCGTCCTGCCGTTCTGGCCCTCCTCGATGACCTTGTAGTCACCGCCCAAAGCCTGCTGCATAACGCAGGGCCACCTGCTGTCCTCATCAAATCTGGTGCGGGTCGCGGGATCAAAACCCCACGTGAGCGAATCGCCGAAGCAAAGTATTCTTTTCATAGCAGCTCCTCCCGGATGTCTTATCTTAAAGGATTATATCATTTTGTACTGCCGCCGGTCTGCGCTTGCGCCGCCGTCTCATTCCACGTTTGCTTCCACTTTTACTCTAAAACGTGGAACGAAGTGTGGAATGCCGCCCGAAAAGCACAAAAAAGCGGCAGGCTCAAAACCTGCCGCTTGCCGTGATCACTTAACTTGCGTCCGCGCCTTATCTGTCGAGCTTATAACCGTTCTCAACAGTGTGGAATGCGCTGGAATCATTTGAAGGGAATTCAACGGTGATCTTTCTCATCTGACCATCATCGCCCCTGAAGTGCCATACTACAAGGATCGTTCCGTCAGGATAAGTACCATAGCACTGGATCGCATCGTAGCCGCCGAGCTTAACGCGTGCGCCGGTAACCTTTTTGGCACCCTGCTGCTCCATTGCAGCCATCTGTGCTTTAGCGGCAGTTTCAGCGTCCTGCTCGATATTGAGTACAAACAGACCGATGATGGCGCCGGTGCTTACATCCTTAGCCTGCTCATGCGCAACTACCTGGCTTGAGAATCCGCCTGCCTCGATGAATGTGACCCACTTGCCTGACTTAAGAGGAACCGTACCGGTCTGGGAGTTACCTACGGATGTGAGGTAGAGACCGCTCTTGGACTCTGTTGCAGATGTATCTGCAGAAGTCTCTTCGGTTGTTGCTCTTGTTGTCTCTTCCGTAGTCTCTCTGGTTGTCTCTTCGGTAGTCTCCCTCGTAGTTCTGCGGGTAGTCTCCTCGTATTCGGTAATCCTCTCGGTGGGTTCAAATCTTTCTCTTGCTCTTTCGGCCGCATCCATGTACCTGCCGATACCGAAAATGAGGGCGAAGATCCAAACAATGATCAACACTGCAGAAATGATGATACCTGCAATGGCCTGGCCCTTGCCCTTCTGATTCTTCTTGCCGGCGGAGTTAACGCCGATGATGCACAGGATCAAGCTGATAAGAGAGAGCGATCCGCCGAGGACTATAGATACCAGCGAAATGATGAAGCCGGCGATGCAAAGGCCGTTTGTTCCGTTGGTCTGAGGCGGAATTGCAGTGACAGGCTGCTGATTAGGTGTATATGACGGTGCGGGCTGGGGTGCCGGAGCGACGGGAGCAACAGGTGCTACGGGTGCTACGGGTATCGGTGCGGGTGCGGGATTTGCATTGGCTGCAAGGGGCGCGCCGCAGTAAGCGCAAAAGCTCGTGCCGTCAGGATTCTGAGTTCCACAATTAGGACAAAACATGCTTATTCCTCCTTTTTTAGCACGTGCATTATATCACAGCACTTCAATTTTTATCACGGTATTCCCAAATGAGTTCTTCGAGCGTCTGATAAAGGCGGTCGGGCTCCACGGGCTTGGACAGATGCGCGTTCATGCCGACCTGCAGTGACCTTTGTACGTCTTCGTCAAATGCGTTCGCGGTCATGGCAATGATGGGGATCTTTTTTGCGTCGGGCCTGTCCAGCGCGCGGATGGCTTCCGTTGCGGCAAGACCGTCCATCTCGGGCATCCTGACGTCCATCAGGATGGCATCGTAGTAGCCTTCTTCGCTTCCCGAAAACATTTCGACAGCGACCTTTCCGTTGACCGCATGATCGATCTCTGCGCCGCGCACCAGGATTATCTGTTCCATTATCTCCGCGTTGATCTCAACGTCTTCGGCCATCAGGATGCGCCTGCCCTTGAGGTCCGTGCGTTCCTTTGCTTTGAAAAGGCTCATGCTGTTCTTTCTTGCGATCCTCTCGAACTCGTCAATAACGTTCGACGCGAAAAGCGGTTTTGCAAGGAAGCTGTCTACGCCCGCATGCAAGGCTTCGTCCATTATCTCGTCCCAGTTGAACGATGTGAGGATTATGACCGTGGTCTCCTTGTCGTAGCGCTGACGTATCTGCCTTGCGACGTCTATGCCGTCCATTTCGGGCATCTTCCAGTCAAGGAGAACGAGGTTGTACGGCTCATGCTTTGCATGGCATACCTCGAGCATGTTGAGCGCCTCTTTGCCGCTGTGGCATGTGTCGGCATTGATGCCTGCCTCGTCAAGGACGATGCGCGCGTGCTCGGCCGCGACTTCTTCGTCGTCTACAACGAGGATCTTCATATCCTTCGGATTGATGCAGGACGCAGCAGAATACTGGTGGTCGCAGTTCGTGAGGGTTACCACCACGTTGAATTCCGTACCCACTCCCTTCTCGGAATCGACGGAGATCGTGCCGTTCATCAGTTCGACGATGTTCTTTGTGATGGCCATTCCGAGGCCGGTGCTGCCGTATTTGTTGTTGCGGCTGCTGTCTTCCTGTGTAAAGGTATCGAAGATCTTCGGCAGGAAGGATTTGTCCATGCCGATGCCCGTATCCTTTACGGTCAGCCTCAGAGTCGAATGGTCCCCGTAAACGGCGGTGCGCTCGACTGAAAGGCTGACGCTTCCGGGCGCATCCGTGAACTTGATGGCGTTGGAAAGGATATTTATCAGGACCTGCTTGAGCTTCATGTCGTCACCGATATAGTAATCGCTGACGCCGCCCGTAACGTGGCATTCGTATGTGAGGCCCTTCTCCTTGCACTGCGACATGACCATCGTGTTTATCTGCTCCAACATGTTGCTGAAAGAGAACTCTTCCTTGCGTACCACGAGCCTGCCCGATTCGATTCGGCTCATGTCTAAGATGTCGTTGATGAGGCCAAGCAGATGCCTTGCGCTGCCTCCGATCTTCTCAAGGTATTCCCTGGTATCCTCTGTCAGCGTATCGTCTCTAAGTGCCAGACTGTTGAGTCCGATTATGGCGTTCATCGGGGTGCGGATCTCGTGGCTCATGCTCGAAAGGAAGGCCGTCTTCGCCTTGTTCGCCTGCTCAGCCGCATCGAGCGCTTCAGCAAGGGTCTTATTCTTTGCCATCGTGTCGCGCATTTCCTCATCGATTACCGTAAGGCCTAATCCGACCGTGTGAACGATATGGTCGTCACGCTCCTCGGGGTGGCGCTCGCCCGCCATGCGGATCATCTCGTAGTATTCCCTGCCGTCTCTTCTGGCAAGATAGCGGTAAACGATTATGAGGTTTTCGGCCAGTGCATTGCGGACATTCTCAGGGTCTATGAACTTTAAGAAACCCTCGCGGTAACTTGCCGTCACGCATTCCCTTGCGTAGTTTGAGAAATGCTCGTAGTACTTGAAATGCTCGCCTTCTGCCGGCTGGTCCGTATCCGCGGGATCTGCTCTGTAGCACACGGCATCGTCCTTATCGAGATCGATGTGGTAAACGCACCTGTAATCCGATGCGAGCGCGGTGATCATCTTGTCCTGCTGTTCCCTGTGGTTATACTGTTCGACCAGTTCTTTGTTCGCTTTTTCGAGCTCGAGCCTTGCATTCTCTTTGTTGGTGATCTCGCGCCTGGACCTGTTCTGGTCTCTTATGAGCAGCGCGATGACCGCCGCCGCGACAAGAAGGCTCACCGTTCCGAAGAAAGCCATGTTGTCGCGGAGGGCATCTGATATCGAATACGTGAAAAGCTGGTCCGTATATCTGAAAGCGAGGTTCTGCGCATAGTCCGTGCCGGTCACGCTGACTCCGCGGTTGATCAGCCTTAACAGACCCTCGTCTCCGATCTGCACGCCGAAGCACCTGCCGTCCTCATAAGATGTCTGGAGCATCGACAGCCCCTTATAGCGCCTGTTTCTCAAGATGTCGCTCGCCCTCAGACCGTTGAGCGTGGTGCATCCGGCCCTGCCGTCCTTAATGGCTTTAAGGCACTCGTCGGTCGACTGATAGAAAGTTATCTTTGCGTCGGGATAGTAGGTCACGACGAAGTAATACTGCATACTGTTGTTCTTGTTGACGGCGAAATGCTTTGTCGTATTGTCGTTATACTCGCCCGAATAGACCAGCTCGGTGGAAGCAGATATTACCGGCGCGGACTGGAAGATGCCGTTTTCTTCGGAATAGTAAAATCCTCCGCCGACCGGGAAAGCCGTGTCGATGCTGCCCTTATCGAGATCGTCGATCATGACATCGTAGCTGTCGTAGCCCGTATAAACCACTTCGATATTGCCGATCCCGAGCTCTTCGAGCATCCTGGGGATCAGGTCCTTGATAAGTCCCGTCACGTTGCCGTTCTTATCGGTGTCACTATACGGAAGGTAGTTCTTCAGATATCCGACCTTGAGCTGGCTGTGCTCTTTAAGCCACTTCTTCTCGGCGTCCGAGAAGGCTCTGCTCGAAATGCTTACGGGATAGAACTTGTTCTTGAGCGTATTGATATAGTTGGGCTCGTTGACTGAAAGCTCGGTCTGCGCGGCATTGAGTTCCGCCAGAAGATCGGGCCTTTTCTTACTTACGCAGAGAAAGTAATCCGATGAACCGAAAGGACACAGGAGCTCCGCGTGATCTCTTCCGTGCGCGCCGTCGCCTTCGGCCGCCAGTATATCGATCTCATGCTTGTCGAAAGCCTGGAACAACGGCTCGTAATCCCTGAACTTGACCACTTCGGCCTTGATCTTGTGTTCATTCAGGAATGACTCCAGCACCTGGACCATCGCGCTGTCAAGCACGCCGATCTTCCTTCCGTTCAGGCTCGAAAAGCTGATCGTGATATCGGTGTCCGCATCGTGCTTGACCAGGCTGTACGTCTCATTTCCCATCGCGGCGTCAGGATAGCCGATGAGATCCTTGCGGTCTTCCCTGTATGCAAGTCCCGCGAGAAAATCTATCTTGCCGTCCAAGAGCATCTGGTAGAGATCGCCGAATTCGCCGTAAACGTATTCGTAGCGCCAGCCTGTATATTCCGAAAGCTTCTGGTAGTATTCATACGCGTATCCGGTCTTTACCGACCCTTCCTGCGCGCCTTCCTGGAAAACTTCATTCTCATAGTATCCGACACGCACGGTCGTGCTTTGGCCTTCAGCATATGAAGTCAGTGCGGGAAAAGCAGTTATACAGATGACAAGACCGAGTATGATCGAAAGCAGACAGGTACCGTTCTTTTTCAGTTTGTGCTTCATCTTGCTTTTCCTCTTTATTTAGTCAGATACAGTCATTATAGCATGCAGACCATATGCATTTTAACTGCGTAACCGTAAGAGAATGTGATAATAGAACCTGTCTGTCAGGAGATCTTCTGGAGGGCATCAGCCTACCGAAGAATAGTCGAACGTCTTGGGGTTGCCGTCTGCGTCATCGTAGTAGATGATCTTTTTCTTGCGGTCCCAGGACTTGAACGTGCCTCCCCAGAGCGGCGCGAAAAAGTCATCACTAGCATCGTATTTCTCACCGTTATAGTCTTCCCTGTAATGGCAGGCGACGCTTGTCTTTTTCTTGGTGTAGCCGTTCTCGCTCTCGCGCTTTGCATCGGTCATCATGAAGTAGTTCAGGCCGTTTGGCGTATTCATCGCGAATGTCGGATCGACGTGATAGTTCTTTCCGTTTATCGTCACGTAAGACCACTCGTGTCCTTCGCCGTCATTGCCGGTCCCGCCTGCAACGGTCGCATCAACACCCGACTGCAAAAGAAGGTATGAATATGCAACAGCACATTCGGAGCAGATCCCCGTCTTTCGCGTAAGGAATCTGTACCCGGAGAAATGCATGAACGGGTCGTCGTTCATCTTGGAGTATGAATCGTAATCGTAGGAATAGTTGTTGGAGATGTAAAGATAGAGCGCCAGGGCCTTCTCGAAATCCGAATAATCGTCTCTTAAGTTCTCGTTCAAGATATCCGTGACGAGTTTTTCGAAGTCCTTTTCCTTGGCGGCGAGCTCTTCCTTGGGGATCTTATACTGGAACTTTGCCCTGCCGTTCTTCCATGCGTCGGCATAGAAAGATTCCGTGTATTCGAAGTATAAGGGATGGAGCTGGCTCGGGAACTGCCCGATCATCCAATCGTAAGTCTCCGTGTCCTTGCAGTCGAAATAATCCTCGCCGTTCATAACCGCATGCACATAGTTGTTGTACGCGGTGCACATGTCTTCGCCCATTATTCCGCGGAAGATGGAAGAGATGACGACCGGTTTGAATTCGTAGTGACCGCGCGCTTCGGTAGTCTCTTCGGTAGTCGCTTCGGTCGTTGTTACAGACTGTGAGGTTACGGGCTGCTGTTCTGTCTCAGGTGCTGTTACCGCGCATCCCGCAACGAAGCAGGACATGACGATAACGCTTATTAGATTGATAAGTCTTCTTTTCATATCCGCGCATTATACACTATGAATTCCGAACAAGAAACCGCGGTCCTGAAAGACCGCGGCCGCTGTGTTTTTTATTTCTCGTACTCTAAGATGTCGCCCGGCTGGCAGTCCAGCGCCTCGCATATCGCCTCGAGCGTCGAAAACCTTATCGCCGATATCTTGCCGTTCTTCATCTTGGAGAGGTTGACGTTCGACACTCCCACCTTCTCGGACAATTCGTTGAGCGAGATCTTCCTGTCCGCCATCACCCTGTCCAGTCTCAATATTATCTGTCCCATATTTCCTCCTTACAGAGTCTCGTCAGACTGGATCTGGAGAGTCTTGCCGTAATCCATGATGGTGTAGACGACCCAGGTAACGATGCCTCCCATGGCTGCAAATCCGGCGCTCACGGTGAAGAGCATCACTGCACTTAGGACGATCATGACGATGACCACTCTCTTGATGACCTTGTCCGTAAAGGGCGTATTCTCCTTGATTATCAGATCGAAAACACTGCCCGTGAGCTTCAGGATAACAATGCATACCGCGCAAAGCCAGCTTACTAAAAAGCAGTAGATCCCGTATGTGATGCTGTACGGCTGTTCGTCCAGTATCTTCTGCAGAGCGGGAACGTCAGTATGGATCTTCTTGATCTCTCCTACATTGAAGTCGATGATCTTTACGGAACCGAACTCATTCTCAGTGCTTATGACACCGGCCTCAATGCCCTGCTGGACCTTAGCATCGAACTCCTTGCCCATACCGAAGATCGCAAACGATGCGACAATGGCGCAGACGCAGCCGACGATCGCAACGATGGAAAGAATTGCGGATACTTTCTTTCCTACACTGCAGCTCTTCTTGATCTTGGCGATCTTTTCATTCTCTTCCATATATACTTACTCCATTTCTTCAGGTTGTTATGTGTCGGGATCCCTCGTTCCTGATGATTGGATAATACGCCCGCATTTTATCTTTGTCAACAACTTTTTAACGATAATCGTTAAATTATTTGCGATAGTAGTTAATTGGGCAAGTGTTCCGGCGGGGCTGCGGGCGGGGTTCCGCTGCATCCCGTGCTTCGATCCGTGAGTATTACCTGTTTCACGCTCTGTTTTATCTGAAACAGAGCGCATGACAGGTAATCTAGCTGCTTGATGTAAGCCGGAGCCGGTCTGTGACCTCCATTCCCAGTTTCCTCTTCAAAATGAATCTAAAGTGAAGAACCAACAGGGAATAGACCGCCTTTTGGAACCGTATTCCCACTTTCCTCTTCACTTTTTATCAGAATTGAAGAAGCAACTGGGAATGAACGGTTCATATCACCCGAACAGCGTCCTAAAAATATCTGCCATGCTTGGGAGCGGTATCGTCCCAAAAGGAGAATAGTCAAGAAACGGGCGCAGGTCAAAATAGATTATCGCTACGATCTTTACCACTATCAGCAGCACGGTTATTGCGATCGTATCTGCAAGTTTGCTCGAGCCATAAATGGCCTTCATTATCTTCCGCGAGACGAAAAAGGCGATCAGTCCGACCAGACAGTGAAGCGGATATAGCGGGAACACCACAAACCAGAACCTCTGCTTCAGCACGTAGAGACAATACTCTTTGTGGCCTTCTTCCCGTTCTTTTGCTATCCGGTCATTTTGTTCTTTCATGACCTGTTCGGTTATCTCATTGAACTTTGCGTGATCTTCAAGGTCTAATCTCATGATATAAGCATCTGCGTACAATTCAGTACGGACACTGATTGGTACTACGTTTTCGTCTTTTATCTCATCGATCGCTCTGATGACCGCCTCATTAGCTTCACTCATTCTGACTATCTTTGAGTCTTTTTGAACAGGAACATCGTTACCATCTTTGTCCTTTAAGACCATATCAGTTTGAGCAATAAATATGCGGTATCCCTCACTGTATTTGGGAAAAGATTTATGTGTCAGGTTGTTCTCGTTCTTATAGTATTTGGGCATGCCGCAGAGCAAAAATGCAAAGATGGCATTTATGACAATAAGAGTTAAACATATTTTTCGCTGCTTTGAATCATTCATGGTCTCACCCGCTGCTTGAGTTCTTCAGATTAATGGCACAGGAAGAAAGGAAGGCCAAAAAAGATAACTCCCATCCCGACAATATCCACGACGTATAGGAG
>JAEEGL017409862.1_pt1 | contig 12885 bp, 7 predicted proteins | sample 9134231 | NCBI WGS metagenome assembly JAEEGL01 (sample SAMN16246548, study PRJNA631951) | gut metagenome | biome: gut microbiome; feature: rumen; material: fiber-attached | host: Bos | place: Iran: Karaj | collected 2018-10
CCTGAGGCATTCCTTGCTGTTGATGCTATCCTCGGTATTTATACGAATGTCGTTTCCGGTCTTGTTGTATATCCCAAGATCATCGAGAAGCATATTATGGATGAGCTTCCTTTCATGATGACTGAGAATATCATGATGGACGCAGTTAAGCTTGGTTGTAACAGACAGGAGCTTCACGAGAAAATCAGAACACTTTCTATGGAAGCAGGAAAGAACGTAAAGGTAGAAGGTAAGGAGAACAACCTTCTTGAGCTTATCGCAGCAGATGATGAGTTCCCAATGGGACTTGAGGAGCTTGAGGCTACAATGGAGCCAGCCCGCTATGTTGGACGTAGCCCACGTCAGGTAGAGGTTTACCTTCGTGATGTTATTACACCTATCCTTGATGCTAATAAGGACATTCTTGGTGTAAAGGCTGAAATCAACGTTTAATAGTTCAATTAAGATTTAAAAGTGACTTCGTAATTACGGAGTCACTTTTTTATTTACTTCTTTACTTTATCAGTTTAAAGCGGTAGAATTAAATCAATATTTTATAAAAGGGAGAAATATATGGAACTTATTAAGAAGTACAACAGTGTAAGTCTGATTGTTAGAATCATAATCGGACTAGTGATAGGTGTAATCCTTGGATTACTATTTGATAACCTGTCAGTAATTGCCTTGTTAGGTAGCATCTTTGTTGGAGCATTAAAGGCTGTTGCTCCAGTGCTTGTATTCGTCCTTGTTATTTCAGCACTTGCACAGGGGAATGATAAGCTTGATAGAAGATTTGGTCTTGTTCTTATTCTTTACATGGCTAGTACCTTACTTGCATCTGTAGTAGCTGTAATCGGAAGCTTTATGTTCCCACAGACACTTACACTTACAGAAGCAGCTAGCGCAGACACTATTCCTACTAGTGTAGGCGAGGTTCTTGCGAACCTTCTTAAGACTATGGTATCAAACCCAGTAAGCTCACTTGCAGAAGGCAGATACATTGGTATTCTTTTTTGGGCAGTAGTTCTTGGTATTGCTGCAAAGAGAATCGCCAGTGACAGCACAAAGCAGATGATGGCAGATATTGCTGATATCGTTTCACAGGCAGTTAGATGGATTATCAATCTTGCTCCATTTGGTATTATGGGTCTTGTATATGAGAATGTATCTACAAACGGTATGTCTATCTTCACAGACTATGGAAAGCTTTTAATTCTTCTTGTAGGATGTATGCTTGCAGTTGCACTTATTGTAGATCCACTTCTTGCAGCAATCGTTCTTAGAAGAAATCCATATCCACTTGTTTTCAGATGCCTTAGAGAATCAGGTGTGACAGCATTCTTCACAAGAAGCTCAGCTGCTAATATCCCAGTTAACATGGAGCTTTGTGAGAAGCTTGGTATGGACCCAGAGATGTACGCAGTTTCAATTCCTCTTGGTGCAACAATCAACATGGACGGTGCTGCTATTACAATAGCAGTTATGTCACTTGCAGCTGCTAACACAGTAGGTATACAGGTTTCATTTGCTACAGCACTTATCCTTGCGTTCATCGCAACTCTCGCTGCATGTGGAGCTTCAGGTGTTGCAGGTGGCTCACTCCTTCTTATCCCAATGGCTTGTTCATTGTTCGGAGTTAATGCTGATGTAGCCATGCAGGTAGTAGCAGTTGGATTTATCATCGGTGTAGTTCAGGATTCTGTAGAGACAGCCCTTAATTCATCTGGTGATGTTATGTTTGCTGCAACAGCAGAGTATGCTCAGTGGAAGAAGCAGGGAAAATCACTTCCTACATTTTTAGGCGGAGACACCAAACTTGATATCTAAATTTTATTGAATTTTTCCTATCCCAATGTGGGGCTTAGTGCTTCACATTGGGATTTTTTTTGCCGATATATAGTAATGGAATATATTCTACACTAGTATGGGGCGGTGAAAATAATGGATAAAAAATCTCTTGTACGAATACTGGCATTGACCATGGTTGTAGTGCTGGTACATACATATTTAAATAGAGAGTTCCTTTTTTCTGAAGCAGATGAATTGGACTTAAATATAAATACCATTTTGGAATTAAATTCAGACAGCTCAGGAGATACTGAAGAGACTAAGGCGGAAGAACCTAAGGGTGAGGAGGAACATAGGAGCACGGAAGAACCTAAGGCGGAAGGAGAAACAGAATCTGAAAACGAGTTAAATTCAGAGGAGAAGCCTGTGAGATTACTAAAAAGCGGTGATGGAACCACCGGCGAAGGTGGAGAAGATGGTAATGGAGACGGCACTGGAGACGGAGATAATCAGGAAGGTCAAGGCCAGAATGGTCAGGAGGGTCAGGGTCAGGACGGACAGAATGGTCAAGGTGGCCAGGAAGGCCAGGATGGTCAAGAAGGTCAGAACGGTCAGGGCCAAGAAGGCCAGGAGGGCCAAAATGGTCAGAACCAAAATGGTCAGAACCAAAATGGTCAGAATCAAAATGGGGAGCCTACTGGAGATAATGAAGATGATAAATATACAGTAACTGTAAAAGAAGGTATAGAACATGTTGCGATTCAAATATCGAATTATAATCCTGTAAAAGATGATACTGTATCTATATCTGCCACTCCAGATGAAGGATACAGTTTAAAGAGTCTTACAGTAAAGACAACGGATACAGAAGGTCCTGCTGATGTTGCATTGACTCATACAGATGGCAATAACTACGAATTTACTCAGCCTGAAGCTAATGTAATAATAGATGCTTCGGCAGAAATAGTTAGCTATACCATAGCAACACCTACAACAGCCCAGACTGAATGCAGTATCCAGATACAAAGTATTTTGAAGCAGCCAGAGTCTATTTCTGATGGCAGCACAAATGCTTGCGTGGGAGATAAGGTAGTTTTGGCTGTTACATCAAAGGTGGGATGTGTTCTTTCATCTATTACGGTTACTGCCAGCACAGGAAATACTATTGATGCTGTAAAGAATTTTGATAATAATTATGAATTTATAATGCCAGCGGCAAATATCGATTCTATTGTTGCAGTGTTTACAGATTTTATTATTCTGGAAGAGGCCACAAAGCCATTTATTGTAAATGCCAACGGAAACGCTATCCCTCAGGTGGGAGACAGACTTACAGCATGTACACATGCATTACCAAGTATTCAGTGGAAATGGTATGCAGATGATGTATTTATAGAAGGAGCTACCGAGCAGATACTTGTATTAACAGAAAAGGAGCTTGGTAAGACCATAAGGGTACAGGCTATACAGCCTCGTAACGCAGCAGGAGAGGGAAGACCAGGTACAGATATTTACATTATGTCTGATGCTACACCAGCTGTTATTGCCAAGGTGATTGGCACTATTACGCCAGAAGAAGTAACTGCTGTCACTGTTTATGATTATGTAAATGAGACTATTAATGTGACAGAAGCCTATGAGCTTTCATTATCTGATTCGGTATTAGAAGGACAGGCATCTCTTGCGATTACAGAAATATTGGATAGAGAGGTAAACAGAGTTGTTTACGTTAGGAGAAAAGCTACAGACATTGCTCCAGCAAGTGAGTGGTTGCCTGTATTTCTTCCAGAGAGACCGGCTGCACCGACAGTAAGTGTGGAAAATGCTGTTTTGTCTGATTGGGACTATGGAAAATTAGTTGGAACAACTGCTGCCATGGAGTATAAGCTAACATCAGACCCAGGCTTTACAAGAGCAAGTGATTCATATACCAGGGTTAAGGTTGGAAAGTATGTAGTAAGATATGCTGCAAGCACCACAGCTTTTGCAGGAAAGACAGCAGAGTTTACCGTAAGAAGACAATGTATTGAGCTGACGTCTCAAAATAAGCCAGTGATTGTTAATATCACAGCTTCAAGAAGTCAGCCAGTCATAGGTGATACCCTTGAGGTGCAGGTGAATGCTGGACCTGGATTATCATATCAGTGGTATTTAAACAGCTCACCTATTAGTGGTGCAACAGACGTAAGATATAATTTGCCAGCAAGTACATACAACAAGAGGATTTCTGTAAGGGTAACACAGGCTGCCAATGTTGATGGAGAAGGCCATCCAGCCAGTGCGATAACAGTATCTTCAGATTTTGTTGGTCCTGTAAAGAAGGTTCCTGGAGATTCCATTAGTGAATCAGAAATCAAAGGTCGCCTTAGTTACAATTATCCTATGGAAGTAGTGGCGGTCAGTGCAGGTTACGAGATATCAACAGGTTCTGGTTCTTCAGGCGCTTCAAGTCTTAAGTTGACAAGTGTTTTGGATAGAAACAGCGCTAAATATATTTATGGAAGAAAGAAAGCTTCTGATTGGCAGGAGGCAAGCTCATGGGTAAAGGTTAGTATTCCAGAGAGACCTGCCAGTCCAGGAAATCTAACTACAGAAAGTGCATCAAGTGAAACCGCTGTGGATGGTAAGATTATTGGAACCAGTCAGGCAATGGAATATAAAATGAGTGGAGCTTCTTCTTATACTCAGGCTTCACCTGGAACTACGCTTGTTAAAGCTGGTACCTATTTTGTAAGAGTTGCAGCTACAGGCTCAAATTTCGCCAGCAAGTATGTAACTGTAAAGGTGGAATCTAAAACAAAGAAAGCAGACACCACCTTGAAGACTAAGACAACCACAAAGAAGAGCAGTAAAAAATCATCTTCAACCAAGAAAGAAACAGAGGAGGAAGATGATGAGGATTTGGATTTTGATCTCATAGACAAGTCTGAATTGTGGAAAACTCTTTCTCAGGATATAAAAGATGGCTTAAGAGAATTACTAGAAGAGTCAAAGGGTGAGTTGGTTGATGCAAATGATTTATTAGATCCAACAGCCATACCGGGTAGTAAGATTGCTGTAAATGATATGCCTATAGCTCTTGTAATTGGAAAAGGTGTTATTGTTATTGAACTGGATAAAATAGATTCAGGTGTAATCTTACCAGATGCTTATGCAGTGGCAAGAGGAATACTTACAGAAGAGCAGATTGATTTGATATCAAGAGGTGGTATTGTTGAGTTAAAGATTGCAACTGATTCTGTTATCGAAGATCGAATCCCGGCAGAGGAAAAAGCTGTTTTTGAGAATAGCTTTACAGAATACAGTGGGGATTATCCAAATCTTACAAAAGCAGGATATATGGAAATTAATATATCTTATAAGTTCTACACCCATGAATGGAAGGAAGTCACGGAGACGCTAGAGCCTATAGAGTTTGTTTTTGAATTACCGGATGATCTTAAAAATACATCAGAAAGCTTTTATATGATAAGAGTTCATGATGGACAAGGAGCTTTACTAAGTGACTTGGATGAAGATGTTAATACAGTCACTATATGCTCAACCCAGTTTTCTAACTACCTTTTGGTACGCACGCCAGAGGTGCAATTAGCCACCGAAGAAGCTGGTGATGATGAAGCTGATGAAAAAGGAAATAATCCTATAAAATTTTTTGTTACTCATCAGTGGCCGATTCTTTTCTGGGGATTAGTAGGGCTGGATGTGGTTTATATAGCCATAAGGAAGATTAGGAAATTTAGAAGGAACAAAAGATTAGCGACAGCTAAATAAAATTAACTCCCTTGCTGAAAAGCAAGGGAGTTTTTTTGTTTTTTCACATAGCCGTCACATAGAAGTCAGCTAACGATAATATTAGTGTTTTATACTTTCGCAAGACAAAAACACAAAGGAGAGTAATGGCTATGATAACCGTAGAGCATTTATCTAAAAGATATGGCGATGTTCTTGCAGTGGATGATTTGTCTTTTACCATTGAAGATGGTCATATTTATGGTTTTCTTGGTCCTAACGGAGCAGGAAAATCTACAACTTTAAATATTATTACAGGCTGTCTTGCAGCGACAAGCGGCGATATTAAAATCGACGGTCACGATATTTATGAAGAGGAAAGGGCGGCTAAGAAGCTTATCGGATACCTTCCTGAAATTCCACCTCTTTATGTTGATCAGACACCAAGGGAATACTTAAAGTTTGTGGCAGAAGCCAAAGGTGTTAAGAAGGCCGACATAGAAGCTGAAATAGACAGGGTAATAGATGAGACTCATATCACAGAGATGCAGAATCGATTGATTAAGCATCTGTCAAAGGGGTACAGACAGAGAGTGGGAATATCTCAGGCTCTCATCGGAAATCCTTCTGTAATTATCTTAGATGAGCCTACTGTTGGCTTAGACCCTATGCAGATTATTGAAATACGAGATTTAATAGCTGAGCTTGGAAAGAAGCATACTGTAATTTTGAGTTCACATATTCTTTCTGAGATTCAGGCTATTTGTGAGAAGGTTCTTATCATATATAAAGGAAAACTGGTAGCTTTTGATAATATCGAAAATCTTGGAAAAACTATGTCTGAAGGTAATCAGATAGAGATATTATCCGGTGGAGATCCTCTTGAGACAATCGAATTACTTGAAAGAAACACAGCTATAACTTGTTTTGAGCAAAAAGAAATGATAGATGGTTATAACAGCTTCAAGCTAACCACAAGCAATAGTAATCCTTATGAGATTTGTGAGGAGCTGTTTGTAGCTTTTGCAGGTAAGGGTATTCCTTTAGTTAAACTAAATCCTATTAAGACCACATTAGAGGATATCTTTATTGAGCTTACATCAGAAGAAGATGAGGATGCGTTATATGGAGGCCCAGAAGCAATCGAGCCTGCTGAAGAAAAAGCAATTCCAGAACAGGAGGCGAGATAATGTTAGCGGTTTTAAAACATGAGTTATCACTTTATTATCATAGCTTGTCAGGCTATGTATTCGGAGCCTTTCTTTTGGCTTTTACAGGTATAGGCGCACTGATTTATAACATCAACGCATCAGTAGCTAATTTTGAATATGTTCTGAGCTTTATTCAGATGGTGTTTATTATCATTGTTCCAATTCTTACAATGAGGATAATCGCAGATGAAAAGCGACAGAGAACAGATCAGCTACTTTATTCATTACCAATAAGAACAAGTGAGATTGTTGTTGGAAAGTTTTTTGCATTACTTGTGGTATTTATCATTCCAATGATTGTTATATGCCTTTACCCATTGATTTTCTCAATGTATGGAGATGTTTATCTTCCAACAAGCTATGGTTCAATATTCGCATTTGTATTTTTGGGACTAGCTCTCATAAGCATTGGAATGTACATTTCATCACTTACTGAGTCCCAGGGAATGGCGGCAGGAATCTGTGTTGTAGTTATGCTACTTAATTATTTTTGTGTTCAGATTGCCAATGCTATTCCAAACGAAACAATTCAAAATATTATTGCAAAGATATCTTTATTCCAGAGATTTTCATTGTTTTACAATGGAATTTTCGATTTGACAGCGATTGTGTATTACATAAGTATCATTGCCTTCTTCCTGTTCTTATGTGTGCAGTCACTTGAGAAGAGGAGGTACAACGGATAATGAAGCTTCAGAAACCAAATTTTGACATAAAAGATTTTCAGAAGAGAACAAAGGAATCGTTTAATACAAAGAGATTTAAGATAGGCAGCTATAGTAAGGTCTTAACTATCCTTGTCCTTGGTATCGTAATAGCGATAAATGTGTTTGTAGCATCTTTGCCTGAAAAGTTTACACAGTTTGATATATCAGCAGCCAGACTATATTCACTAACATCTTCAAGTAAGGCAGTTGTAAGCAATATAGAGGATGATGTGACTATTTACTGGATATGTCAGGCAGGACAGGAATCTACAGTTATTGAGAAACTGTTAAATGTTTATGATTCATTATCAGACAATCTGAAGGTTGTAAAGAAAGACCCAGATACTTATCCAACCTTTGCAAAGGAATACACAGACGATACTGTTACGAACAATTCATTGATTGTAGTTTCAGGGGATAAGAGCCGTTACATAGGCTATGAATCAATGTATAAGATGGACAATAGTAACTACTACACAACAGGCTCTGCATCTCAATCTTTTGATGGAGAGAGTTTAATCACAACAGCTATAGATTATGTGGTATCAGACGAGCTTCCACAGGCCTACGTCCTTACAGGTCATGGAGAAGGTGAAATGGGTACAACAATGAAATCTGCACTTGAAAAGTCCAATGTGGAGACAAAGGAGTTTTCACTTTTAAATGAGGACAGCGTGCCTGAGGATGCGTCAATCATTCTGATAAACTCACCTGTAAGTGATTTATCTGATAAAGAGGTTACAATTCTGGAATCCTATATGGATAATGGCGGTCACATTGTTATTCTTTCTGGACCAGAACAGGATGTTGATCTGACTAATTTCAAAAGCCTGCTTGAGTACGTTGGCGTATCTATGACAAATGGAATAGTAATAGATACCAATAGAGATAATTACGCCTTTGAATATCCATATTTCCTTCTACCAACTATAGGGGAATCTGATATTACGAACTCTTTAGTTGAGGGAAACAGCAAGGTAATTATGCCAATTTCAGCTGGACTTACAATCAGCAATACAGCTGGGGCTTATACAGTAACATCACTTCTTGACAGCTCATCAGAATCCTATGCGAAAACAGCAGGATATTCTCTTAACACATATGATAAAGAGGACGGTGATGTAGATGGTCCATTCTCACTTGCTATATCTGCGGAGAATGCAAGTGAAGGCTCGTTAGTGTGGATTGCTTCTGACTATCTTTTGGATGACCAGTACAATTCTTATTCTTCAGGAGCAAACACAGACTTCTTTATGAATGCTATTAGCTGGAAGATGACAGATAATGAATCACTTCAAATCAGAGCAAAGTCCTTAGATTATAACTATCTTACTATCAGCGCATCAGCTGCAAGAATGATTAAGGTAATTATGATTGGACTGATTCCTCTTGGATATCTGCTCTATGGTATTGACGAGGTGGTTCGCAGAAGAAAAGTAAGTCTTGAGTAGGAGGGACATAATGAAGCGAAGAAAGACATTGCTGATATTAAGCCTCGTGCTTGTGGTAGCCGTGGGTGCTATCGTGGCAGAAAAGGCTGTAGCTCAGCATGTAGATAAAATAAACACAATTGATGAAGAGGTATTTAATATCTCTGCCGAGGATGCTACCCAATTGACTGTAACTAAGGATGGAAAAACAGCAGTGATAGAAAAGCAGGACGACATCTGGAAGAATACTTCCGACACAGATTTTCCTGTGGATCAGGATTATGTAGCAAAAATATTTGAGGCATTTGAATCTGTACATGCCAGCTTCATAATAGATGACGTGGAGGATTACAGTCAGTATGGAATTTCAAATCCTGAGGGGAAGATTACATTCACAACTGCAGATGGTACTAATGAGATTACCTTTGGCTCATTTTCCACAATTGATAAAAAACGATATATCTGCGTGGATGGCGGCAGTGTCTATCTAATTGATACAGACTTACTAGAGAAGCTTTCAGGAGATATCGAAGATTATCTGGATAGAGATAAGGTGGAAGGTTATTCGCAGCTAACAGCTATGAGAATTACAGGAGCCAGCAAGGCAAATGTTGTTTACGATCCAGATGGAAAATATACATATACAGATGCTTACAATTTTTATAATGTAAGCGATAATGAACATCAGCCACTTTCAGAGAGTAAGGTTTTAGGATATTTAAGTACTTTAAGTTCTCTTGATTTAAGTAATTATGAAACTTATAAGGCTACTGAAGAGGACATGTCAAAGTATGGTTTGGATAAACCAACATTGACAGTAATACTTACTGGAGAAGTGCCTGCAGATGATTCAGATGAGGATGATTCAGTTAAGTCAGTAAATCAGACTTTGTATTTTAGTTATAAAGATGGCAAGGATAAAGCATATCTTTGCTTCGATGGTTCTACTATTGTATATGCAATAACAGCAGAGGAATATGAGAATGTTCTAAAAGCCAACTATGAAGACTTAAGACCTGATGAGATTGTTTCTATTGACTGGACTAAGGTGGCTCAGGTATCTGCAAAGATAGATGGTGAGACCCATATTATTGAGGTAGACCATAGTGGCGATGGAAATAAATATTCTGTTGGAGATGACAAGATAGAATTTGTCACAGCTACAAGTAAGATTGACGGATTGACTCTTTCAGAAGTAGGAGAAGATTATAAGAAGGGAACAGAGGAATTAGCATTTGCAATCACATTGGACGATAATGATGCCACAGTAGTAAATGTAGTTATGTACCAGTATGATGGAGATTCATGTGTTGTATCAGTGGATGGAAATATTGTTGGACTTTGTAACAGATCTTCAATGTCTAATCTTAGAGAAGAAATTACAAGTGCAATATTAAATAAGGGCAAGGACAAGTAGTCCTTACCCTGAGATTAACTTAAGAGTGATATAACACCCTCAGTACTACTATTAGCCTGGGTCAGGACAGCTTCTCCTGCCTGGGCTAAAATTTTGTCTTTAGAGAGCTTCACCATTTCCGATGCCATATCGGCATCTCTTATTCGTGATTCTGCAGCTGTAGTATTTTCAGTTACATTATCTATATTTCTTATTGTGTGCTCTATACGGTTTTGTATAGCACCAAAATAACTTCGAACTCCACTTACTATAAGAATAGCATTACCAAATTCATCTATGGCAGATGTGGCATCATCCTCTGTAAGTACATTTGTCTTTGAGATGGTCAGAGCTTCACAGCTCATGTTGTATAATGCTATTTCTTCCTTATTAGTCATATCAGCATCTGTTCCTAGATGCAGATTGATATTTACATAGGTAGATGCAGTGGCCTCCAGCTTGTAGTAGTTTTCTTCCACATTGGTTATTTCCATTGGCTGATCAGATTTCTTGGCAGATGTACCTAAAATATCTGCACCACCTGTGTCCAAAGAAAATGAAGTGATGGAACCAGCACCATTTCCAGACTTGTAGGTTAGCTGGCGGACAAATTCTACTGCACTCATTTTTCCAGATCTTGAAGGAGTCGCATTTCCAGTATTAATATCATTCTTCAACGTATCTACAGAAATGCCTGTGACATTTCTCATAATATCATCAAAACTTGTATCCTTATCATTTATAAATGTCTGGAAAATTTTATCTGCACCATTAAGTAGGTTTTCCTGAGAGACACCTTCTCCATCGGCCGCTAGATAGCAGGCATAAGCTGCAGCCAGATAGCCATGACCATATACTCTGTTATCAACGGTATCGGTTATCAGGTACTTAGTGATAGCTGTATCTCTTGATGAGTCATCAGCACCTGATAATGACCGGGTGATGCTGGTCAGACTGTTATTCCAGCCTGTAGTATAACCGCCGCCTGCTAATTGAGCAGTTCCTTCTATAAACCAGTCAGGAAAGTTTGTAGCAGATGCATCCTTGTTGTACATTCTTGATGGATAAAGAACATCCATTACACCGTGCATAACTTCATGGGCTATGGTTGATTCCAGTGTTTGGAGCTGGCTTTTGGTAAGGTCCAAAGATGGGAAATCTGCCTCATCAACATTCATGGAAAGAGAGCCGCTACTAAAATCCTGTGCAGGAATTGTAAAGGAGGCACCCATGTATGCCAGTTTATTGCTTGGACCATCTATGTAGCTTAATTTAAGTTCCGTATTATAAGCAGCTTTATTAACTGAGGCCAGGTCTCGGAATTTGTTTCCCATAGATGGTATATTATCTAATATTTGAGCTACCGCATTTGGATAGTACTCATCGGCAATTTTTCCTGCCAGAGTTTTCATTGCAGATTTCTGAGAAGCTGAACCATTTATTCTTCGTAGTTTTGGTGTGGTTCCATTCTTATCGAAAATCTGGATTTCATTAAATTTGGTTCGGCTGGTAATGGAATCGATTTCTTCTTTGAGTTTCTCTATTTCTGCATTTACATTTTTTCTGTCACTTTCAGAGAGAGTTCCATTGGCTGCCTGAACAGCAAGTTCATTTGCACGCTGGAGCATATTGTGAACTTCTGTAAGGGCACCGTCTGCAATTTGTGCAAGAGATATACCATCTCCGCCATTGGAAGAAGACTGGGTAAGACCACGAATCTGACGACGCATTTTTTCAGAAATAGATAAGCCTGCGGCATCATCAGCTGAGCGGTTAATTTTATAGCCGCTTGAAAGTTTCTCGCTTTCAGATGAAAGGGAAGAGTTTGTTATGTTATACATTCTGCTGGCGTTGCTAGCGCCAAGATTATGTTGAATGACCATTTGTTAGCCTCGGATTATAAAATTTAATACTTAACTATTTATTATTTCGGAAACAATAGGTATATTATTAGAGGAAAAAATTGTATTTTATATTTAAAAATTTATTGCTTTAAAGCGCTAAAAGATGTACAATCTTTTCTAGGTTTTGATGAAGCATAGGATGGCTTCATCAAAATCTAGCTTAAAGCTAGATAAACTTTTTGAAAGATTTCAAAAAGTTTACATGTACAGAAATAAATAATCTTGATGATTATTTATTTCTTAGATTGTGTCGGTGGAGGTCTCCGGCGCACCTGAACTTATTTTTGGAAGGAGAGAATAACAAATGAATTTTAAGAGTAGTTATTTACAGGGCGTTTACGACGGACTTGAGTCAAGAAACGCAGAGCAGAAGGAATTCTTACAGGCAGTAGGAGAGGTTCTTGAGTCTTTAGAGCCAGTTGTTGCTGCTAATCCAAAGCTTGAGGAGCTTGGTGTTATCGAGCGTATCGTTGAGCCAGAGCGTATTATTCAGTTCAGAGTATCTTGGGTTGACGACAAGGGCAAGGTTCAGGTAAACCGTGGATACAGAGTACAGTTCAATTCAGCAATTGGACCTTACAAGGGAGGTCTTAGACTTCACCCTTCTGTAAATCTTTCAGTTATCAAGTTCTTAGGTTTCGAGCAGATCTTCAAGAACTCACTTACAACACTTCCTATCGGCGGTGGTAAGGGTGGTTCTGATTTCGATCCTAAGGGCAAGTCAGATATGGAAATCATGAG
>JAEEGL011227159.1_pt1 | contig 12884 bp, 17 predicted proteins | sample 9134231 | NCBI WGS metagenome assembly JAEEGL01 (sample SAMN16246548, study PRJNA631951) | gut metagenome | biome: gut microbiome; feature: rumen; material: fiber-attached | host: Bos | place: Iran: Karaj | collected 2018-10
GAGGTCATATCCCAATGGTAAATTGCCCCCCATCCATAGCCCTTTGGCCTTGCTGGCGGCGATTTTATCGCGCACGCGCTCGGCGGATACTTCCCGTTCAAACTGGGCAAAGGATAAAAGCATATTGAGCGTGAGTTTGCCCATAGAATTGCTCGTATCAAACGATTGAGTTATAGATACAAAGTTACACTCGTACTTGGCAAATTCCTGCATCATTTTATGGAAATCAAATATAGAGCGCGAAAGACGGTCCACTTTATAGACGACAACTACCTGTATATTGCGCTCGCGGATTTCTTTCAAAAGCGCTTGCAAGCCGGGGCGCTCCATCGTACCACCGCTAATCCCGCCATCCTCAAAAGTTTTATAATACTCCCACCCGTTAAATGCTTGCGAGAGGATATAGGCCTTACACGCCTCTTCTTGATTTTGGAGCGAGTTAAACTCCATTTCCAAGCCGCGCTCCGTAGATTTACGAGTATATATCGCACAATTAATTTTGGGCATATTTTTTCCCTGTTAATCCAAAAAATTTAGGGCCGCTGACGTGAGCGCGTACGATTTTGTCAGCTAGTGCTGTTAAATTGGGATATATTTTCCCTTGCCACTCGTAGGCGTTTTCCCCTTTTACGGTCACTTGATACGTCCGTCCTTTATAGGTTTTAGTCAGTATCGTGCCCACAGCCAACGCATAGCGTTTTTTATGCGCTTGCTCGATATACTTGTCGGGATTGCTCGCATACCGGTCAAGCCGCGTGATATATTTCTCTGGCAATTTACAACGCCCTAATTCACATTGGATAGCATACCACAAAGGGCGCAGTTTGGCTTTGCGGCCTTTCATGGGGTACGCATAAAAGACGTCCCAATAAAATTGAAGTTTTTTATTGGGCATATCCCGCAATTCTTCAAAACTTTTAGGTAGATAACACTTTCTTCTCATGACAAAATATCCTTAATCTGACGGATTTTCTCTACCGAGCGGCTTTGATTACAATAGGCCTTGGCTAAAGTTTCAAAAAATTTAGCAATTATTAAAAGGATTTCCCGTTCAGGTAAATTTTGGGGAGGCCGCCCATGAGGATTACCCGAGCGGCCCTTTACAAATCGCCCCGATACCGGTGGCAGAGAACGCGGCGTCATTTGGCAAGCCCAAAGAATACATAACCGCTGATTTGGCGTTTGACGATTGTCATCGCCACGCGCGAGATGCTTTTGAATACTTTCCCTTCGTATTCAAAGCCATTGTCCAACACCTTTACTTCTATGGTTTTACCGCGGTAGGTTTTTGTGATGATGCTACCCGGCGCAGGCAAGCGATTATCGCGTGGCCGGACCGGCAAGTTTTCAAGCGGTGTTTCTCCGGTAGTGATAGGACTAACTACTCGCAAAACAGCGGGTCGCGTAGGTTTGTTTTTAGGTGCTGATTTTTTAGTGTTTTTCTTCATAACTTATCTCCTTAAGTAAGTGATTTTTCCTTCGTGCTATATTCACGCTTACTATTGGGAGATAAGTCAAGCTAAATTTACTGCATAATGGGCAATTGAACTCAATGGGATCTTTTCTTAGATGAGAATATTTGTTCTAAAAATTCCATAAATTTTACAGCTGACTCATACTTTACCTTAATATCTTCTAACGTATTACTCATTTCAAATTCCATAAAATTTCCATGCACTAATTGATTACGTAAATTGCCTAGCTCTACAAAATTTGATACGGGGCCTGAAGATGCATCCCAATTCTTTTTTTTAAGTTCCGCAGTAATATTTTTTTTGAACTCATCTCCAAAGAGGGCCAGAAAATGATTCGCACTACGTTTTTCCCAATCAAAAAGGGTATAATATCTGCGATCCAATGCCTGCTTCCGCATAAAAGAAACTATAGCATCATTTTTTGAATGATTTTTAATCCATATTTCCAAAAAAGCAACAACACGATATTCAAAATGGCTGGCTACACTTATCAGAAAGAGTTTTGCTGCATATTGGTTAAAATCCAACAAAACCCTCCTGTCTTTATCATCTGTTGCATTAAAACGCTTAGCAGTTTCGCACAACTGGTTGTATAATTCAAGAATTCTAGATGAATTTGTTGCTGGCATATTTATTTAAAAACGATATCTTTCGCTAAATTAAGCCGTTTTAAAATTGAAGCTCTTGAAGTTGTGTTCTCATGCATGCTTGCCTTAAATTCGTCATTGTCTCTCAAAGATTGGACCAAACGTTTAGATATTTTCTGTGATCTATGATGTATAAAATTAGCATACACAGATTCCAACAATACTAGAGAAAATTTTTTGTTCTCATTTACAAATATTCCACTGGGATCTTCCAAAGAATTCAAAAAAGTTTTAAAACAATCTGTCCAGCCAACTATCTTGTCTTGTTGTGACGGTTTTAAAGCATACAAAGAAAAAGTATTCAAAAATTTATTCATCGGAGGTTTATAGAATTCCAATCCTTCGGCCAAGGCAATTATACGAAGCAGATACTCCACATCTTCCATATGTTTAAATTTTGAATGTTCACCAACAATTTTTCTCCATATGATTTCATTGTTTAGTTCATTTAATTCATTATAAAAAGTTCCGTGAAACAGACTAGTGCGGATTTCTTGGGGTTTTAAATTTGTCCCCCCCGTATTTAAGCGGTTATATATTTCGTAGGCCTGTGACATAGAATCATCTTTATTAGCAGACGGATTGGTTTCAATTACCATCGTTCTAATAGCACGATAATCAAGTAAGTCTTTTTCGGTTTCGGACAAATCTTGGTAAGTTTTCCCATTTAATGGATTTTCTGTCCCATCGTAAAAAGGAGATAAAACGAGCTGGAACTTTTCATAATTGGACGGTTCAAAATTTTCGTCTGACAAGGATTTATCTTTTGTTAATTGTCCCAAACCGTGTCTCCGCTTGTTGCGTGGAAACCAACCCTGTCTAAAAAAATACATTGAGAGTAATCTTTGCTGACCATCTATAACAGAAAATTTTCCATTGGTTTGCCGATATAAATAAATTTGAGGAACAGGAAATCCTAAAACAAAAGACTCAATTAGCTTGGAGGATTGCTTTTTATCCCATACAAAATTTCGCTGAAAATATGGAATTTCAATTTTATTGTTACTAATTAAATCGCAAATGGTTGTAAAATTGAAATCATTCGGAGAAACTGTTGCCTTAAACTCTTTCACCAAAGAAATATCATTATCGCTCTCTAACAATCCTTTCTGTAAGATTCCTTTTTGTTCCACGGACTTATTCATACTATACATTTCTCCAAATAGCAATCCAAAAATTTATCATTTAACATATCCGGGGTGATACTCCGGCGTTGCAGCAAAGAATATAACTCATCTACTGCCGAATATGGCATATACAAGGCTTTTAACGAATGAAACTGTGGTTTATTTGCTTCGCGGTACACTTTATCCCGGTCTTCATCAGGGGCTACGATAATCCACCGTATTGGGAAAGACGGAATGCGGTCCTGAAAATTTTTCATACGGGATAAACCGCTCGTCACTCCTGTAGAATGTTCTACTTCTATTACCGCAGGCATAAAACGGTCACCTTCGAACCAAATACCGTCTATCAACAATGCGGCATGGACAGCATCAGGGTATGCCTGTAACATTTTTTCATCTTCCAAACGATGAATAACCCCTTCCAGTTCTCCCACCTTTTTATCGCCATACGTGAGTCCTTGATCATTACGGGCTATCCATGTTCGAAAACCAAAATGACGTCCGATAATTACCAATGCGATTTGAATTTGCAAGTGCCGTCTCTTGGCTTCAATATCCATTCCATTGTCAACAGGAGTATCCGGCAATGCAATGGCTTCATAAACAGCTGATGCTGTCGGAATTTCCGAAATAGTTACATCTGTTTCATATTTTTCAGCAACGCCATTACGGTGAGGTTTCTCTGGTATCCAGACCAAGTGTTTATGGCCTCGTTTAATTTGGGAAGTAGAATCTACAAGTTCAATGCGACCAGGGAGGCACCAATAAAACTCTGGAGTATGGGCTAACAAAGTTTCCAATGCAGACCGGGTATTATAGCTGGCTCCCAGCACACGGTCAATATTTACTGGAACTCCGGGTTGGATTGCATTAGCCACCCGCCATAACATATTGCCCGAAATATTGGCTTCTTTGGCGCTAATGACCGTTTGTTTGCGGGATGGATCATAACGCTTAATGACAATAGGTCCCTCGGGCAACTGGGCAGACACAACCTGGATCTTCCCTTTTGAGTGTTCCCCAATATAGTCAAACCATTGGTTTCGTGGCAGATTATTTATTGCTTTTACGATGTTTTCCGGAGTTATCCTCATACTTATAGTTTATAAACTCTAATATGGTTTTTGCAATACCATATGCAGCTTTATAAGGAACTCCGTTTCCTATCGTCTTAAACATGTCTGATAAAGACATATCAGGTGGAAGAACAAATTCTTTCGGAAGAGACTGGATAGCCAACGCCTCAGCCGCTGAAATACGGCGGGCTTCGTAAGGATGGATATGTACTTCATTATTTCCGTAGGCAGCCGTCGGAGAATAGCGCCAACGGTGCAGGCGTTTAAAGGATTTTTTGGCCACATCTCCTTCCGGGATAGTTTTAAATTTGCTTAGAGCCGATCTGGGCGTAAAACAGTGGGCTTGATTGGGATGGTTTAGGACCCGGTTTTTATCAAACCAATACTGAACGGTTAATGACTTGATAATTCCCTGGGGAGCTGTACGGTCTTTTTTAGGGAGTTCTGTATCCGGCCATGCCTGTTTCTTTACTTGTTCCCGGGTAAACAATATTTGGAAATTCCACGGCATTTCTTTAGGTAAATTCTTCAAGATCTTAGATTTTTTATTAAATCCGATCAGGATAATGCGTTCGCGGTCTTGAGGAGCGCCATACTCTAAAGCATTGATTAGCCGTTCAAATAACACATACCCGTTACTTTCGAATTGTTTTTTGATTTCTTCGTAGAAAGCCCGGTGTATTTTTGTCCGCCACAATCCTTTTACATTTTCGAATACAAAAAAATCAGGCTTATACTGGCAAATAATATCAGCATATACTTGGGTTAATCTTCCGTTTGAACCAGTTTTGCCGCGGTTTTTTCCACCGACAGAGAAATCCGGGCAAGGCGGTCCTCCAATAAAGCCAACAGGTGAACCGCTTTTTTGGGCTGCTGAAAAAATCTTCTTAAAATTATTTGCGTCTTTACCGGTTAAAACAGATTCGGCAGATCCCTGAAGATAACCATACAAAGGCGGTTGTATATGCATTTGTTTCCTGGCGTACTGGTAGGCATGCAAAAAATCAGGATCAAATTCATTCACAAAAGCAGATACAAACCCTGCTTTCTCAAAGCCTAAATCTAAAAATCCTATACCGGAAAAAAATGAAAATATTTGCGGTGCCTTCATAAATATTCCTCTCTTAGATTATACCTTTTACGGCTTATATTTGGATATCAGATGTTTTTTGCTGGAACATTACTTCTTCAATGTTTTTTTCTATTTCGCTAATACAAGAAGAAAGATTTTTCTTGATCTCTGTCTCCCAAAAACGTAGCACCCGCCATCCGTTTCTTTTTAATTGGGCTGTTACTTCACGGTCTCTTTCACGGTTTCTTAAAATTTTATTTTTCCAAAATTCTTTATTAGTTCCGATCCTTTTGGCAGTTTTTTTGAAATCTTTTCCATGCCAAAATTCACTGTCACAAAAAACAGCGATCTTATATTTTCTGAACACAATATCCGGTTTCCCGATAATATTTTTACAATTTTTCCGGTAACGGTATCCTTTATGCCACAACGCTTTTGCCAGCATGAGTTCTATCTCTGTCCCCGAAGAACGGATTGCTTGCATGTTGCGGTGACGTTGTTCTTTTGTTAAACGATCCATAATCTCTCTTGTTCTATTTAGGCTTACTATGGAGTAATAAGTCAAGGAAAAATTAACAATTCACTTTTGGGATTCATTAGATATCTCAAATAAAGCATCTTTTAATTCCTGTTTTTCGAATCCATCTAATTGTAATTTAATTAACCGGAGATTAAGTTCCTTCTCCAGAAAATTAATATCTTCCATAGAAGACATTATGTAGCCAATGGTTTCTTCAATATCTTGTTGAAAAGTTTTCAAATTATCCCGTATCAGAACGATTAGATAGGGAATATTATTTTGTTTTTCTTCAACGGTCCGGTTAAAATTTTCCATACGGTTATAAATATGTTGCATAAACGTTTTTGTCCGCAAAAGATTAAATACAAAATTAGGTCTGATCCGGCTAAGAGTTGCATATTCTTTCGGTTCAAATTGGGAATAAATTGTATCGTACGGAATGGTTGCAAACAATCTTTTCTCATCAGATTTTGAAAGCGTATCATAATTATAAATAGCATTTTGCTTAAAAATGATATTATTTCTAAACATTAGGAAATCTTTGAGCGCATGAAAAAGTAGAGAACGCAGATATATCAAATTTTCTTCATTAGATTGTTTCTCTTTTAATTTTTCCGCCCTGGAAGAGCCGAAAAACCAAGTCAGCCAAACAATTAACAGAGGAATAAAAACAGCCCCGGCAGCCGGAATAAGGATTTCACTCCATCCTTTCCATGTACAGAATAATGCTCTTATTAACATATTATTTTATCTTTCTCCTATAACACTCCACCTTTTCGAATACCGAAGTTTTTAATTCCTTGGGCTCCTGCACTACAATGTGCGGTATCCATTCTAAGATCGTTGGCAAAATCTCTTCATAACGGCCCACGGAACATTCCAGCATCAAACTGCCGTCCTTATTTGTTTTAATTATCTTTTGCTTCGGGAAATATTCCCGTTTCTTAAAATACTTGGACACTTCGCCATCAATAGCAAAACGCACTTTAATCTTACGGTTTTCCTCAAACCAAACAGAGGCACTGTCACGCAAAATTTTCTCTAGCTTTTGGGGACGAGTGAAGGATGCCTCTAATAATTTTGCCCCTTTTATTTTGTCCAAACGTAGTTTAAGGATGGTTTCATCCTTTCCGTAAGCCAGTAAGTACCAGAACCCATTAAACCAGGCGATTTTCAAGGGTGATATGGCTCTTCCGGACAATGGCGAATTTTCATAGTTAATTTGTACCTGTCGTTGCTCGTTCACAGCTTGTTCCAAGATTTTCATCAATTGCGGATCTTTGAATGCTTGGCCCTTAGCTATTTTGATAAAAAAGGGATTTCTGCGGCTCTCCACTATCTTATTGCGTAATTCTTTGTAAGTATCTGCAAAACCACCGCCCAAATTATGGGCAATATCCCCGATTAGAGCGAGCATTGCGGCTTCTTTGGCCGTAAGACGCATCCGTTGCAAACTAAACCCTTCTACAAAGCAATAGGCTCCTTTTTTTGTGTTGGCAAACGGGAATCCGGCATCTTCCAAAATATGCAAATCCCGTTGGACGGTACGTAAAGTAACTCCCAACTCTTCGGCGACATCCGGCAAACACACCTCGCCTTTATCAAACTCATTTAGAATATACATCAAACGGCTTATTTTGTTTAAGGTATCGTTTAGCATATAATCTCCATGAAAATTTCTTCTATTATATTAAATAAAGCGACTCTGTTTAGTCGCTTTATTTAATAGATCTCTTACTCTTTTGCTGCTTGGATTAACATCTGAATTAGTTTCTCATTCTTATGCTTTTTTGCAATATCTAAAGCAGTTAAACCATCGCTGTCTTTATAGCCGAGCATTTGCCGGTTCCCGGCTTTTAATATCATGCCAACAAGTTCTGCCACATTTTTAGAATCCGTATCGCAAGCAGTAGTGAGTATGCTGGAAAATTCATCATGGAGAGAAACATCAGCACCATAGTTAATAAGCAAACGGACAAGTTGCGGATATGTCTTTTGTAAATCTTCGGGGATATCATCCCGGTTCGTGGCACAAACTTCCCATAAGGGAGTATTACCCAAATCATTTTTGGCATTGACGTCAGCCCCGGCATCTAGCAAAATTTTTGCCAAATCGGGGCGGCCTACGCGGCAAGCACAAAAAAGAGGTGTTTCGTTCTCATAAATCAAATTCCGTTCATGGACGTCCGCCCCGGCAGAGATGAGAAGCTTAATAATTTCCGGTTTTCCCCTTGCCCCCGTGGCATGGGAAAGGACCCCACCGAAATCGCTGATATGTTTCACTTCCGCTCCCTGATGTAATAATTCTTCTATAATGTTTTTGTGCCCGTACAAACAGGCCATCATCAAAGGGGTAACTCCGCGGCTATCAGGGGAGTCAATCTTAGCCCCTTTTTGAAGTAATGATCTAACAGTTTTCAAATCGCCTTTTTCTGCGGCAGAAAGTAAAGCATCTTTCATATTTATACCTATTGTTCGCGCTTTTCCTCTAACGCTGCTTTTTGCAATTGACTCAAGAAATTATCGTAAACTTTCGGGTCAAACAAAAAGGTCAAATCAAAATAATCCGCTCTGTCCCTATCCCTGACATTTTTCCAAGTAACTTTATCTTGTGTTTTTATTACATTTGTAACAACGGCTCCGCAACCGACTTCATCGCATGTACAACACAAGATAGCAGTTTCCTTTCTACCGTCTGATTTTTCCGATTCCACTAAATAGTCATACAGCTCAGACACACGCATTTGATGATAATTAAATTTTTCCTCACGCCCAAGTCTTTCTTGCTCCTTGAGGACAATATCCAATATATCTTTGCCGTTAATTAAAATAATCGCACGGTCCACATCCGGATAAGGCAAGCACAATTTTCCTGCCGGTTGTATTTTTAACTGGATATCATCAAATTTCTTAGGCATAAATAGGAGTCTCTCTTTATAAAATTGGGGACACAAACGCGATTTGCTTATGCCAATCGCCAACGCCCGGAGCGGAATGTGTCCCCATCAGGTTAAGACACTGAGTCCAGAACCCAGGCTGCCTGATTTTCTCAATGGACTCGGTCAAAGTCGGGATACAACCCGGTACCGGAACCATTGTTTTACAACTCACAAGAACCAGTATGTTGGAGGCATTACCTCCCCGCTTCCTTGCGAGATGTACTTTGACGGTCATCTCGGGCATAACCCGCCAACGTCAAAGAAAGCGTGGAGAGCCGAATCTCGCGTTAGACCGTTTATTTTGTAAACGCTATTACCCGCTGGCTCTCCCGGAGCCGGGCACTATCTTGGCAGGTTTACCGAGTCCAAAACCCGGGCGTACCAAAATAATATCCGGCTCATACAAGGGCGGAGCAACTACCCAGAGACCCGTATTAGGTGGCACTCTGGTCCCTACCACCCCCACCTATATTAAGATTTTGCTTAATACAGGTATCAAAGAGGAATCGGAATCCGCTAACCCCTTTGACTTTTTAAAGCCAACAAGAGCCGCATAACTTGAGGGACGTATCCCCCGCGCTCCCTCGCTGACACATATATCTTAACATATCCACGCGACAACGGGTTGTCGCTATTTTCCCATACAAAATCCTCAAAATCTAGGCCGACTTGCCGGGGAAAGGCCCCACAAACGCGAGGCTTTTCATTATGCTAATTAATTGATTTAATAATCGCCTTTTTTGCATTGCAGACAAGTAATTCCATTGACACGCCACATATTTACTACGGATTGGCGGTCATCTATCACAAATAGGATATCTTTCCCTTCATTTTGTAATTGTTTAAGAATATCTTGCTTTACATCGCTATCCGGCCTGTTATCTCTATCTTCGCGCATTAAAAGCGTTTTAAACGGAATTTCGTGCCAAGTAAGCCATATCTCCGTAACTTTACGGAAACGTTCTTGCCTACCGGATACAATAATCATTTCATATTTGCCAGTTTCCCAAAGCGTTTTGTAAAGTTCTACAATAGGGGCATTTGGCAAATCTCGGTCCATATCTGCATTAAAAGATTTCCAATTCGGCTTATTGGATTTAAGGTAATCTTCTCGTCCGTTTAGATCTGCAAGAGTTCCATCTACATCAAAAACGATTGTTTTCATAAGAATATAATAACATATCCACGCGACAACGTGTTGTCGCTTGAAAAATATTTTTGATCCGGCAATATATGCTATTAATTGTACAGCTTATCTAGCAAGGGTAACAATAATTCCCTTATCGTTCTAATGGCTTCATCTTCGCTGATGTTTAACTCGTCAATATATATGGCACATTGACCGACACTCGGCAAGGTTTGCGCCGATTGATATACACCTTTAAAGTGCTCGTAGCTATCGTTTAGTTCTTTCATTTCCCATTGAAAATGCGTCTTTTTTAGCGCTTGGGTCAACATGTCACCGCGCTTAAACTCCCATTCTACGGTGGCATACTCGCTTTTCTCTGCCATCAAGTCCATATACTCTTTGAATTGCCGCATAAACCCAACGCGCACCAGTTCTATTACTTTTTGGATTTGTTCGTACTCTTCGTCTGTAATTCGCGCTATGGGGCGGTTTGCGGCTAGGGTTTGGTAGAGCGCCGCCTTTTGTTCCTCGGCAAGGTTAACGGTAGCATCATCCACCCCTTGCCAGTAGGCATATTCTTGGGATATTTCTTCCCAAAGGTTTTCCAAAATAAACAGGCACGCATACGTGCATAATAAGTCCGACAGGATAAGCGCGGCGCCAAATGCTTTTCGTCCGCCTATCTGCTTAAACATGGCGTTTAAGTTTAAGTCGCACTTCATCGGGTCGCACGGCTTGGCAGAAGATATGATTTTATTGTGGTACAAGAAATTATCTATCATTTCTTCCGCCACATACCCCTCTTTTATCAGGCGGCCCATAAAGAGCTCGGCCTTATCTTTGCGCTGGCCCTTTTGGTGTATATTAAAAAGTAGTTTTTGACTTTGGATATCGCCACGAAGTGCCTTATTGGTTAGTTGTCTTGCAAAACCTTGTTCTTTGGTAATTTTAGAGCCGTCCGTAAGTGTAATGGACGAGTTTAATTCACGTTGAATATAGGTATAAATACCGTTTTTACTGCCCTTGGTGCGGCCTTTGGGGTTACCGCTTTGGCCGGGTTTGAATTGTGTGCTTTTAGGTGGCTTACCGTACCCCACTTCGTATTGTTTGGGTGCGGTGGTAGGTTGTTCCGCTTGCGCGGTTACTTCTTTTACTTCAGTTTCGTTCATATACAGCTCCTTATGTTATGTTTTATTTGTTTCCATAGTTATCCCTCTCGAACTTATAATTTTCCTTTGCCGATAACGGCAAAACCCACGCTACATTAAAACATATTTTCTATTTTATGTCAATTATTTCTATTTTTTATAGAAATTGACTCTTTTTGTAAAAAGAGTTATACTGTCTGTATTGGAGAACACTATGCTTTCGGCAAAACAAAAACAAATTTTAGAACTCGTCCAGCAAAACCCGCAAATCACTTTGGCAGAATTGGCTAAAGCGGTTGGCTTAAAATCGGTCAGCACCGTGCACGTGCATATCCGCAAACTCATTAAAGAGAACTTTTTAGAGCGTAAAGGACACGCACTGATTGCCACCCATAGACCTGTGGATGAGTTTACCCCCATCCCCTTTTACGGATTCGCGCAATGCGGGGATACAGACATTTTTGCCGAAGAAAATGTGGTGGACTATGTGAATATGCCCACCAAGTTTTTGCCGATGCCTACGCAGGATTTGTTTTTTATTAAGGCCAAGGGCGACTCTATGGAACCGTCTATCAGCGCGGGCGATATGCTGATGTTCCGCAAAACAAGCGAATTACCCCCTGTTGGGAGTGTAGTATTATGCCGCAGAACGGACGGGCTTAAAATCAAGCGCCTCGGCCAATATAATACCGACAACGGCCCCGCCTACCGCTTGGTATCGGATAATAAGGCCAAATATGAGCCGTTCCCGGCAGACGATTCCGTCCAAATTTTAGCCAAACTTGTCAGGATGAATTAAAGGAGACTATATGACCAAATCAGCACTTGCCATTTTTGAAGATTTTAAAATCCGCCGCCACTATGACGAAAAGACAGAAACGTGGTATTTTTCTATTGTGGATGTGATTTACGCGCTTACCCAAAGCAAGGATCCTTTAGCCTATTGGCGCAAATTAAAACAACGTCTAAAAGCCGAAGGGAACCAAACCGTGACAAATTGTCACGCTTTGAAAATGGTGGCCTCAGATGGCAAAATGCGTCTAACGGACGTAGCCAATCCAGAACAGCTTTTACGCCTTATCCAATCCATTCCCAGCCCCAAAGCCGAACCGTTTAAATTGTGGCTAGCCAAAGTGGGCTATGAACGCATCCAAGAGACCGCAGATCCTTCCAAAGCATTAGACCGCGCGCGTTCCCATTGGAAAGCCCAAGGGCGCAGCCAAAAATGGATACAACAGCGTATGATGGGGCAGGAAACCCGCAATAAGCTGACCGACTACTGGCAAACGCATGGGGTAACTAAATCGGACGATTTTGCCATGCTTACAAACGTCATCCATCAAGAATGGAGCGATTTATCGGTTGCCCAGCACAAAAAGCTCAAAGGGTTAGAGCACGAAAATCTGCGCGAGCACATGAGCGAGGCGGAACTGTTGTTTACAGCATTGGCCGAATTATCTACCCGCCAAATAGCGGAAAAAGACAAAGCTGAAGGTGTGCAAGAGAATAAAGCGGCCGGGCGCAAAGGTGGCAAGCTCGCCAAACAAGCGCGTTTACAATTTGAAGAAGCCACCGGAACGAAGGTGGTTACATCCAAGAGTTCCCTGCCGGACTTTACACCGAAAAAACAGATTAAGAAGAAATGAGGGAAATTTATTTCTATTTCTGATGTATTGTATAATAGAGTTAATAATTCCTATTCGATGTATTGATTACATGCAATACAAAAGGAACATATGAAAATCGCAAAA
>JAEEGL012542376.1_pt1 | contig 12884 bp, 12 predicted proteins | sample 9134231 | NCBI WGS metagenome assembly JAEEGL01 (sample SAMN16246548, study PRJNA631951) | gut metagenome | biome: gut microbiome; feature: rumen; material: fiber-attached | host: Bos | place: Iran: Karaj | collected 2018-10
AAAAGAGCCAAACGTTTGGCAGATTAAAAAAATCTATGTACCTTTGCACCCGCAAAACCAACATGGTGCCCGTAGTTCAGTTGGTTAGAGCGTCAGATTGTGGTTCTGAATGTCGACGGTTCGAGTCCGTCCGGGCACCCTCAAGAAAATCCCTGTAAGTCAAATACTTATGGGGATTTTTCTTTCAATCTGGGCTATCCCCATCAGCACGAAATTTAGCTTTATTTCAGCCTAAATCTGTTGATTGTTTACTTATTGTTTACCGCTTTAAAAAAACGTAAGATGCTGACAATCAAAGCAATGGTAAAAAAAGACGGTTTACGTGCTGACCGTACTTACAACGTAAAGGTGTGTTTCACCTACAAACGCAAGGTAAAAAGGCTATCTACGAGCCTATTTGTGAGTGCAAATGACCTCACGAAATCACTATCATTCAAAGATGGTACGCCCATCAAACGAAAGATAGATAAACTTGTAGAAAGCTACAAAGACAAGTGTGACAAATTGCAAGTGGATTCTAACGATTACACATTAGATGATATTGTGGAATTATTGCAAGCAGAAGAAGAACGGCAAAAGCCTGTTGACTTTATTCAGTTTTGCCAATGGTGGATAGATACAACTCCAATTAAAGGAAAGAAGAATTACCAATCTGCCTTAAATTCATTTATAGCCTATCTTGGAACAGAGCATTTGGAAACGTCCAAACTATCTGCCAATGTGCTAAATGGCTTTATGGACTATCTAAAGAAAAAGAATGACCAGAAAGCGGAATCCTTGACAAAGGTAGGGAAACGAGTACCAAGCAATCGTAGCGTTTCACTCTATTTAAGTAGTTTGCGTCACCTGTTTAATGAAGCAAAGAAGAAATACAATGATTATGACCGCAACATTATCCGCATCACCAATTCGCCTTTTGAATATGTGCTTATTCCTAAGCAGCAGGCGACCAGAAAAAGAGCCATTACAGCAGAGCAAATAAAAGGAATCTGGCAGTTTCCATACGAGCGCAAACAAGATGGTACATTGAAACAGGAGAGCATTACCAATCTGGCAAAAGACTGTTTTATTCTGTCTTTCTGCCTAATTGGGATGAACTCAGCAGACTTGTTTAACTGTACGGAAATAGCAGATAACACTATCACCTACTATCGTACAAAAACAACTGCCCGTAGGCTTGATAAGGCTAAGATGGAAGTAAAGATACCGCCATTTCTAACCCCTCTATTAGAGAAATACAGGGATAAAACAGGGCAGCGTGTTTTCAAGTTCCACCACCTATACCATACAGACAAGAATTTTAACCGTGCTATCAATATGGGCTTAAAAACCATTGGCACGAAACTTAATCTGACTGACCTTGAATTTTATGCGGCTCGTCATTCTTGGGCAACAATAGCCCTAAACAAATTAGGCATAAACAAGTACATCGTCCACGTAGCCTTGAATCACATAGACGAATCTATGAGAGTAACAGACATCTACATTCAGCGAGATTTTGTGAATGAGAATAAAGCTAATCAGAAAGTTGTGAGATACGTTTTTGGTAAGTAAGTAGTTGAAAGAACTCCATCCGCAGTTTCGCAGATGGAGTTTCTTTTCAAACTCTCTGCCATAGTTATATTGCCATTGCCAATTATCTATGCGGCTTCTTTTTGTACTTTTTGCTTGTACATTATCAGCCATTTGGTTATGAGTGATGCAATATCTTGCTGCCTATCCTCACAAGGTGCTGATTCTGCTATTTCAATTTCATTTGATGGAATGATTTTCAGCGTTTCCATCATTTCATCAAACGAATACTCGTCTTTGTGAAGAAGCATATTTATAGAACGAATTGCATATCGTTTCATTGCGTTTTTCTTAAATGTTTCCTTTGTCTGTTCAAATAAAGCAATAGCATCTTCTACTGTTCTCCCAAGTGTCGGTATGTTTTCTGGAATTTCACCCATTGTCATTGACATTAGCATAGTAGGCTTTAACTTATAGTCAAAGTACAACTGTGCGGTAGTTGTTGGCATATTATACTTCTTTGCAAAATCAAATACAGCCATTGTTGCTTTGTCGCCTGTAGCCAGAGCAGCAATACCCATTTTCTCTGTATTGCTAAGTCCCCGACTATAGAGATTAGTGCAGCCTATGGTTTGAGCAAATTCTTCAACAGACTTAAACGTATGAACTTCCACTCTTTCAAATTTTTCTTCCACTGATAATCGCCAAAAGCTATCAGCAGTAGGACAGCCAACGAGGACATTCTCTGTATCTTTTTCTATGAGATTGTTTTCCTCATCGAACAACTCTACGCCCTCATTCCAGAATATTTCTGGAGTGGCAAAATGATAGATGCAGTTCAGCATCTTGCTACGGTCAAGATTACCTAAAAGATTCTTTTTGTCTTTTGGCAATTCCATACTAAAATTGGTGTGTGCCACCACGATTACTTTTTCCTCGCCATTGATACAGGCGATTCGGGTTGTCTGTGCAACCACTTCATTTGATTTTTCCATCTTTTTAGAATTTAAATTGTTAATATTTGTGGCTCCATTTGCCACATTCACAGTTTCTTTTGCCATTTCTACGGCATTTTTAATATCTTGTTTTTCCATTTGTTATAGGACTACCCAACTAAGAATCATTCTTTAGTTATCGTTCCTTTCTGGGTGCAAAGTTAGGGCAAAATCCAATACGGAAAGAAGAAATGAATGGATTGCATGGGTGGTGAAAAATCACCAGAAATTTACCCCCATTCGGCTAAAGGTAGGTTAAGACAACAAAAAAGCCTACTGAATCAGCAGGCTAAACAAGGTAGTATCTATTGTGAGTTGGTATTTCCACGTCCTTACATTTACTTAGGTAGTTTTTCAAGAAATTCAGCTTGTCACCAGAATCACTATATTCTGTATCAAACCGCTTGTCATTGGAAATGCCTAACAGATAAATCATTCTGGAAACAAGTAGCCTTTTATCCTTTGAAGCATATATTTCCGCATTGGCTTCTAAGGGTTTCAAAAACCAACTTAGATATTTGTCAAACAAGAAAAACTGTTTGATAGGTGATAAGATGGTAGTATCATCAACATTCACAGATGCAGAATCAAACATATCGCTATAGCCATCGTGCTTTTCCAGAAATTCAGTAAGGGCAACATTTATTAGGGTCAGTGTTTGACCGTCTTTAATTCTTACAGGGTGTTTTCCAACTTTTAGGGTAAGTTCGCCATTAGCAGACACATTGATGTAATTGGGGTGAATGTCTGGCTGCAACAAATTCAGTTCTGCAATCAGATTCTTTATTTCCTCTCTATGCGTCTGATTCCGTTTGGCAGCGTTGATGGTACTTCCCTCAACGTGGTCTTTAATCAGTAGGCACAGATACCAGAACTTTGCACTGTCTAAGCCAAATGCCTTTAGCGTTCCTTGCACTTCTTCTGATTCCTCATACTTATTCAGTCTGGAAGTGTCAATATATCCGTTACAATAACGACCATAAAAGGTTAATGGTGCAAGTGATGGAGTGATACCCATATCTGGGTCATAACCGCCCCAAAACTTTTCAGCCACTTCATTCACATAGTCAAACAATGGGTCTGATTCTGGGTTGAAATCCTCTATCTCCTTTATATCTGCTATCATACAACCGCCAAAATTACGAATAAAAGTGGAGAAACGACCGCCCCCTATGCCAGATTTAGTAAATATTAAATCTTTCCCCCTCTTATTGGTACTAATATAGTGACCTGCAATTTTCAGCCCCCTCTATATATAATAAAGTAAAACGCTACATATTCTCGATTACTTTATATTCTGAATCGCTGAAAAAATAAAATTGTGAGTTGAGAGCGCAACAGTGTACCAACCTCTAATCCCCCCCAGCATAATTGATAAGGAAAAAGAGATTGGAAACAACAAACAATTTTTCTATAGTATTAACCCCTAAATTTTCAGCATTATGAATGATTTAGTTTTAGTGCCAACTATGGCAAAGAGATTTGATTTCTCAGATGCAGAAGTAATTGAGCCTATCAATGAAACTGTAGAAGTGCCTAACCACTTCATCGAAGCGAACACAGTAGAGGTAACTTTGGAACACCTCAAAAATGACTGTGTAACCCCTGTTTTCGCTAAAGACAATGAACTTACCATTAACCATGTATCATTTATTGAAACTGTGGAAGATGCAGTAAAGGATTTCTTTAAAGGTGAGCAAGTGAATGATTCCCAGATTAGAGCAAGCCACATTATCAAAGGTCGTGTTCCGTCTGCTATTCATAAGCCTGCTAATCAACTGTTGGAAAGTGACAAAACTATCTATTACGAAAGATGTGCTTTTTCAATAGATGTGCCAACTATCTACCAAGACATTAATGGGAATCGCCTTTATTTGTCTGTAGTGGGAGTAAGAGCCTATAACAGACAAAATCTTTTCTCTAAGAAAGTGCCAGAGATTTTTCAAGTGGCTATTGGTTTTAAAAATACCGTTTGCTGCAATATGTGCGTTTTCACAGATGGCTTTAGAGGTGAACTAAGAGCAAGTAGTACAATGGAACTTTATCGGCAAGTGCTTGAACTATTCCACAACTTCAACCCTGCAAAGCAAATTCACTTGATGCAGCAACTTTGCAATAGTTCACTAACTGAACATCAGTTCTGCCAGATAATAGGCAGAATGAGATTGTATCAAAGTCTGCCAATGAGATTGCAAAGGAATATCCCTCAACTTCTGATAACAGACACACAAATAAACAACGTGGCAAAGTCCTACATATCAGATGAAAACTTTGGCAGTTATGGAATTGATATAAATATGTGGAATTTCTACAACTTGCTGACAGGGGCAAATAAGAGTAGTTATATAGATTCGTTCTTAGACCGTTCTATAAATGCTTCTGATATTGCATTAGGGATAAATTCAGCTTTACACGGTGACGAAAGATATAGTTGGTTTATTGATTAGTAAGTAACAGGGGAATAGTCCAGAAATGGATTGTTCCCCTTAAACTTTTCAGACGATGAAAGAATTAACAGTAAGATTTCTAAACGACAACTATACTTTAAAAGCGTTCTTTAATGCTGAATATAACATTATCAGTAAGGCACAGAATCAAGGAACATGTAAAGGTTGGTTTGATGTGAAGTTAAAGAGTTTGGCACGTTTGCCCCTATCAATAAAGATAAGGTGTACCAAATTAGACTATGATAGGCAGATTTACAGGGAACGACCTAATTTCCCTTATCAGTCCTACTATATGGCAGAATATGAAGTACAACCTAATCCCCACAAAATAGAAAAACTGATTTTCAGAAAAGAAAGTGGTTGGTTTGCTTGTGGGGATAAGGCACAACTTTATTAATAGTGTGTTGGAATAATAAGTGTGTTCAGATAAATCTATAAAGTTATCTGGATGCACTTTCTTTTTGTGTTGAATTAAAACTTTGATTAAAATGAGTACGAAAGCAATTATCTATGCACGTGTTTCGTCTGTTGGTGATAGGCAGAACACAGAAAGACAGATTTCTGATTTATCAGAATATGCCACATATCAGAAAATAGAGATAGCCCAGATATTTGAAGAAAAGATTTCTGGCGCAAAGAAGAATGTAGAACGTCCTATATTATTACAAGCTATTAACTACTGCAAGCAAAACGAAGTATCTATCTTATTGGTTAGTGAACTTTCCAGATTAGGGAGAAATGCGTTTGAAGTTTTGGCAACCGTCAAAGATTTAATAGATAACGGCATTAACCTATATATGCAAAAAGAACAGCTAACTTTGCTTGATGCAGAGGGTAAACCCACTATGTTTACCCCTATAATGATAGCCACTTTATCGACGTGCGCACAGTTAGAACGTGAAAATATCAAGTTCCGTTTGAATAGTGGGCGCAAACTATATATAGAACGTGGTGGAAAGTTAGGGCGCAAAGTAGGTAGTACAAAAAGTCTAGAGCAGAAGAAAGAACAATACAAAGATATGATTGGCTACCTTAAACGTGGCTATTCTATCCGTAACGTGGCAAAGCTAACAGGAAAAGGAATATCTACAGTACAACGTATCAAAGCAGACTTCAATTTATAAACAGTAGTAGGACATCAAATAAAGGTGTCCTACTACTGATTTTTGCTTGATTTTACTGCCAACTGACCCCAAAAATCACAAATAACATTAACTTTTTGTAGAACTGTGGTGAATTATGAGAATTATTTTCTATATTTGCAGGTGAGTTTCAAGTGCTTCTATGTGTAGAGGTGCGTTTTAATGGCTCAAACTTAGTAAAAAAGAGCGATTGACGTTTATCCTGTCATAGAATCTGGACAATTCTTAGCTACAAGGATGATGGCAATAAGCTCACACTATTTGGATTATTGTACCCTTATGGGAATAGTATATCTAAAAGGTGTGGGCTATTGTTCATTGTTTGTAGCAGGTAGTCCAGAACCTTATGACGATAATGGCAATAGTCCCACACTCTTTAACAATAATCCGCTGACTTCTTGGGATTAGTTAGCGCATAGTTGGAGTTATGAAGCAATATGCGACTTATGAAGCAAACGACAGTAAGGTTTATTGCTATAAATGTGAAAACTTTATTGAGAAGAAAATGTGGGGTGACTTTTACTATGAAATAGGTTACTCAAAAGGTATAATACATAGATTTGGTAGCAACAAGTTTGTGTCAGATGCTTGGGATGATATATTTGAGTTTATATCGTTTTGTGTATGGACTTATAATAAAGCCGTTAAAGACAGTAAAGATTATATTGATGATTTTCAGAAAGAATTAAATCAAAGTTTTACAGAAGACAGATTCTTGTCATTTATTTGGCTTATTAATGGATGGGGAATAAGAGCCATTCAAGAGCCACGAATGTATGACAAGACAACGATTGCACGTTATACTTCAGGTATCACATTTACAGATATAGCCGATAAAGGGAAATACAAATCTCTAAACAATACAAACGGATATTGCTTCCCTTTGGGATGGAATGAGGTTGGTATTAAGACAATAAAGAAGATAGATTTAATGCGTGAGATACCAGACACAACATTCCCAGAAGCAAAAATAATAGGAGATAGCTCTTCTATTAGCATTGATTTGCTCCCACCTCATAACAGATGTTTAAAGACATTCCTCTGTTTTTGCGGTAAATATTTCTCGGATTTTGAACGACCATTTGACAATATCTCGTTAATATACAAAAATTTTGAATGGAATGGTACTGTGTCTAAAATTCCATACTATAAGTTTGAGGTTAAAGATATAAATGATAGTATTTATAGGCTTATTGAGAATTTTAAACTAATAACAAAATAATATGAGAAGAATATGTTGGGCGATCGCCTTACTATTGGTTGCAATTACAGGTAAGGCACAAGAGTATTATTTTGATAGTAATACGGAGAAAGCTATTTCTACTTTGCTACAGAGCAAGCTAAAAGAGATAGACGGTAACGGTGGTGAAGTCTATGTGATGGAAACAGAGACAGGCAGAATCATTGCCAAAGTCCGTTTAGGGAATACTACCAATAACGAAGAATGGCTTGGATTCTATTTTGCCCCAACTTATCTTGCAGTTCTGGAGACAGGAAAAGTAAAGCCTACAGACAAGATAGATGCAGGGAATGGAGTTTATAAAGACACCTACGACCATAATTGGCGCAGCGGTGGCTATGGTACTATCACATTGGAAGATGCACTTACTTATTCATCAAAGGTGGCATTTGTAAAGGCCACAGAGCAAGTAGGCACTATTGATATAACGAAATATGTTGGTTGCAATTCTGTTTGGGGAATCCTCACGTTCTATAATGCAGTAGCCAACTGTGGAAAGATTGTGCAGCCTATTGGATGGGGCAATACCATTGTTAAGGATAAACAACTTGCATCTACGGAGAATATCACCAACTTGCAGCGAACCTTACGTTTGAATGTTGCTGAAAGACTTGGTAAACAGGCTAAATCTGACAAAGTAGAGATTGCAGCCAAAGGCAGAACTTTCAAACTGAATAGCAATACTTTTAGGATGGAGTTTTGCGGTTATTTCCCTGCAAGCAAGCCCCAATATACCGTTTTGGTAGTTCTGGAGAAAAACGGACTGCCAGCAGGTAGCGGTATTATGTGCGCACCATTATTCAAACAGATTGCAGAGACATTGATAAAATGAGACACCTATTTCTAATCGTTATTTGCGCCCTGTTTGTTGTTTCCTGTAAGCAACAGGGGCAGACTGTAACAGGGCATATTATCTACTTGGAGAAAGACAGCGGATTAGTCTATTGCTATGCTGACAGTCAGAGAATCGTATTGGGTGATGATTACTTGGATAATGGGGCTATAGCAATGATGGTACACCAACGGGGCAAATACGCTTATGTAGTTGGCGATATAGTGCCAAATAGTGACGGTTGGACTGTGAGATACCATCTTTATAGGATAGATACCCAGACACTTGAAACGAAGCATATAGGCGATTTTGCAGCCATACATTTTGAAGATGATGGATTTAAGGCAGCTACTGCCAGACTGACTAATCCAGATGCGACTTGTACGGCAGACGAAGTGTTTGTGATGCGAGATAACTTCTATAGCTACGATGGTACGTTAATCCGTAAAGGAGAAGACGAATACAATTACGATGATATGATAGCCCAATATAGCGACAGTCTTGTCAATGCAGATGGCATAAGATTAGGAAATAACGTAATACAATAAAAAAGGTGATATAATGAGAAAGATTTATCTGTTTATGAGCCTACTAATTGGCTCTTTAGCTTTAACGGCTTGTTCATCGTCAAGTAGTGATGGAAACGAGATACCAAAAGATTCTTATGAAACTTACAAATCTACAGAATTTGTAAAGTACATTAACTCTCAGTATTCTGGTAGTGATAAGTCTGTTGTAGTAGTCAAATGTGACGATGATGTAAATTTTGGATATGACATAACTAATGGTAATGTTAGCATAGGCGGTTATGCGCTTGTAAAAGACAAAAGCAATCAATATAGCGTTGATGGCTATAAATATGATGGAATTATAAAAAATCAAGAACGTTTCAAAATATACAATGCCCAAAAGAGCAAGGCATTCTCTTTAAATATAGACAGCAATAGCGAACTTAACTTTGTTCTCTATGGTCTGATTATGACCAAAGACAGCAAAAGCACTATCTGGAAACAAGACAAATATCAAATAAAACGTTCTGAACTCATAGATGATAGTTTTGATGTAATCGTAGGAAATTCTAAAGTTACTTCAGCAGCTGACGTCCTTTACTGTTTCCTTAGCCAAAGCCAAAAGGAGATAACAGCAAACTATCCCCAACTGATTATTGGCAAGTGGGAAAACAGCACAGGTACTAAAAGCTATGAGTTCAACGCAGACGGTACAGTTAAATTGGATTCTCACGTTTACCAATATAGCGTGATAGATGGTAGTGTGACTATCACAAAAACAGAGAATATTTATACAAATCCAGTAGAGGACTACATTATTAATTTACTAACGGACAACGAATTGCAAATGATGAATGATTACACAGCTTTAGCTTGGAGCAATAGGCAGACGTATCACAAAGTTAATCAGTAGCATTATAGGTAGTGGCATTTGGAAATATCTTTTACTGAACAACAAAGAATAAGGTTTCAAAGCCATTTCTACACGATTTTTCAAGATTCTGTTTGATGGGCTTGGAAGTCTCATTTTGATTGCCTATATTTGCTATAGAGAAACGTTGAAGTTCATAGTATCAGAACAAATGGAGAGTGCAGCGATGCACTTTCTTTTTGTTCGTGGGTGTAACTGAAAATTGCAAATTATACTCTTATAACAAAGAACAGAAAACGAGTTACAAATGAAAATAACGCTTTAGATGGTAGATTTTTGAGATAGGCATTTCTTTTACTTAAACTTCAACAATATGCAAGTTTTACAAATAAATTCTAATGATGGTTTTCTTCATTTGGAAGATTTGCCGCACAACTGCATCTTTAATAAAGTTGTGACAGGATGCGGAGGAACAACAGTCGTTTTGAAGAATACAGAAGATTATATTATTGCTGTACCAACTACAGAACTAATCATTAACAAGACGGGACGGACGGAAGCAGGGCTTTCCACCTTGTGTTTTGACGATAGGGAACAGCTCGTATATGGACTGTTTGGAAAGTACACTGCTAATATTCGAAAAGAGTTGGTATGCTATCTGCAAACTTATGGAACAAAGAAGATAATATGTACCTATGACAAATTGCCTAAATTGATGGAACTATTGAAGCCCCAAAACTTTCGCCTATTGATAGACGAATATCATTGCTTGCTCAAAGCATATTCGTACAGACAAAGAGCCATTGACGGAGTTCTGAAAAACTTTAAGCAGTTCAAGTCTTTCTGTTTTATGTCTGCCACTCCTATACTTCCATCATTCAAACCAGACTGTTTGCAAGATATAGAGGAAGTGCAAGCGCAATGGAATGAGTTAGACAAGATGAAAGTTCAACTAATTCAAACCAACAAGCCTTATACTTTGGCTTCAAACATTATTAACGCATACAAAAGAGATGGCTATTTGAATATGGTAGATGGGATAAAAAGTTACGAAGCCTTCTTTTTTATCAATAGTGTAACTGATATTGCAGGAATATTGAAGCATTGTAATTTAAGTAATGATGAAGTGAGGATTATTTGTGCAGACACAGATTCCAATAGAGAAAAGTTGATAGGCTATGATATAAGCAATAGCCGTAGCCCCAATAAAATGTTCAACTTCATTACATCTAAATCATTTGAAGGTGCTGACTACTATAGCAAGACTGGCTTGTGTTTCATTGTGAGTAGTTCAACAAACCAACATACACACGCAAGCATAGACACGGATATTCCACAGATAGCAGGGAGAATCCGTACAAAAGACAATCCGTTTAGGAACTTGCTGATTCACATTCTACAAACATCATATAAGAGCCTAAATCTGGAAATGTCCTTTGAGCAAATGAAAGCAATTACTGAAAAGGCTTTAGAAGATACAAAAGAGACTGTAGCCTATTTCAATGATGCCCCCACCAATGTAAAAGACAATTTGAGAAATAAATTAAGAAATAGCCTCAACAAACTTTATATGAGTTATGACAATAGAGAGGATAAATTTATTGTAAATGATACATTACCCAAATTGGAACTATATAATTTTCAACTAAACCAAGAAATCTATAAAAATGGTACAAGCATTTCAAAGGCTTATGAAGAAAACGGAATAGAAGCAATTCATCAATATGTTAAAGTGGAAAACACTTTATCTACAGCAACAAAGAAGTTATCTTTTAAGGACGCTTTTTTAAAATATGCTGATATGATTACAAAGAATCAGTTTACCCCACAACTCACAACTTTAGAAAGAGAACAGCCACTAATCAGAGAAGCATACTACAAGTTGGGTACTGATAAGGTAAGGAGTTTGCGCTACATCAAAAAATCTGTAGAAAACGCTTTAATAAGTCTGGAGACAGACCAGACTACAGAACAAAGGATAGCACGAATAATCACAAATGTGATACCTACACAAGATACGATTACCGTTGCTGATGCAAACAGAATTATTGAAGAAGCTTATCAACAGTTAGGCATAGCCCATAAAGCAAAAGCAAAAGAGTTGCATAAATGGTATGAGTGTTCAGAGCCAAAGGGGAAACGCATAGATGGTAAAGTCGTAAAGGTGGTTGAGATATATCGTGAAAAATTTATATTTGATAATTGAGCTATGGAAGAAAAAGACATTTTATGTAAGTTGGTGAGAGAATCCAACTGTTTGGCAGAGATACTTGCAAAACAAGGCGAGAAACAATCAGCAAAGAATATTGAGAGATTGAAAGAAAAACTCGATGGCTACGGAATAGAATACAGCCATCTACCTAACAAATTGCTTTATGAGAAAAAAGAACTAAGCGAGATTCTTACAGAAAATAGCACCTATCAATCTGCAAAATTGAAGAAAAGGTTAATAGATGCAGGGCTAAAAGAGAATAAATGTGAGAAATGCGGAAACACAGGCGAATGGCAGGGATAGCCCTTAACGCTTCAACTGCATCACCTAAACGGCAATCATAATGATAACCGATTAGAGAATTTGATAATACTATGCCCAAACTGTCACACACAGACAGACAACTACGGAACGAAAAATATCAAACGTCACAATTACTGTGCTGACTGTGGGAAAGAAATCTCACTAAGTTCTACTTGGTGTCCTAAGTGTGCTGCCAAACATAATAGGGCTTGCAAGGTATCCAAAAAGGACCAACCAACAAAAGATGAATTATTCAAACTCATAACGGATTTACCTTTTACCAGAATTGGAAAGATGTTTGGAGTAACAGATAATTGTATCAGAAAATGGTGTAAATCTCTTGGGCTACCCCACACAAAGAAAGAACTGAAAGCCCTATATCCAGAATTGATGAACACTTAACATCTCACAATACAAGAAAATCCCCAATGTGGAAAAAAAATGCATTGTAAAAGCAAGTTTTTCGGGGATTTTCTTTTAAATCTCGATATTTATTTGTACCTTTGCAATTGTTCTGATGTTTACTTATAGTTTACCGATGGACAATTTGAGAGTTCTATAATATGGTGAATATCAATGGGATAAGGGCTTATATAAAGGCGATTGTGGTTCTGAATGTCGTGGGTTCGAGTCCCACCGGGCACCCCAAGAAAAAAATCCTGCAAGTTGTTTTCTTGCAGGATTTTTGTTTTGCTTGAAGTCAACACCCCCTATCCTATCGGAGTCATCAATATCAAAAACCGATTCGTCGTTGCTCCTTACCCGATATTTTTTCGTTATCATGCCATAAATCCATATTGCTATTAACTTCATCATTATTT
>JAEEGL015853819.1_pt1 | contig 12884 bp, 8 predicted proteins | sample 9134231 | NCBI WGS metagenome assembly JAEEGL01 (sample SAMN16246548, study PRJNA631951) | gut metagenome | biome: gut microbiome; feature: rumen; material: fiber-attached | host: Bos | place: Iran: Karaj | collected 2018-10
AGCCGCCAGATTCTTTTTTTTGAGTTTCATCGAAAATATATAATTTACAATTATTCGGAGTATACCTACGACTATATCTGTCCTTTTCCAAGTCAAAATATTCTGCTTTATTACTTCTTGCACCATGATAAATAAAACCTATTGTTTTCCCTGAAAAGTCGATTTTTTTAGAACTATCCTTGAAAAACACATTGAAATAAGCGACTTCGTAACTATTTAAAATTGAGGACTTCTCACAACCCATTTTATCAAACTGAATCAGAATCTCCGTTGGAATATCGCTAAAGCTTCGGGCTTGGCCGAATGCATTCATAACGTTTAGTAACAATATTATAATACTTAAGTATCTCATTGGGTAATAGATAATTGCTAAAAACTCGTTTAATGATTTATCTAATTAATTAATTCAGAGGGGACGGGGTTTTTGCTCCGTCTTATCTCACAAATTTCCTTCCATTCTGGATGTAGATGCCTCGGGAAGGTTCACCGAAAATCCGACGTCCTTGCAGGTCGAACAATGCTGAAGAGTTGTCTTCAGGCAAGGTAAAATCTGAAATGCCATTCATGTCGTTTGATATCGGATAAACAGGTCCCTTATAGATTTTCTTGAATTTCTCCACTTCCGATGGCTGCACAAAGACCTTTGTCTGTGTACCCATGCCGTTGAACAACGATTTGTTAATCCAATTAGATTCAAGAATTCCCCTAATCACCAGGGAGTCTAACTTGCACCCTATGAACGGCGACCAACCCAAACGGGTTACGCTTTCAGGCAGGTCCAACGTCTTCAGGGCCGAACAATTCTCGAAAGCATTGCTCCGTATCTCGGTCACACCATCAGGAATATTGATTTCAGACAGGCTGCTGCAATTGAGAAACAAATTGTAATTGATGATATCCAAATTCGACGAAAGAGTTACATTCTTCAGAGACGTGCAATTCTCGAAGATGGCATCATCTGTCTTTGTGACACTTTCGGGCATCGCTATGGAAGTCAGGCTCGTACATCCGTAAAAAAGACGTGTACCAAGATAGGTGACACCATCAGGTATCGTCACTGATTTCAGATGTGGGCAATTTTGGAATGTACACAAATATAATGCACTAAGGAAGGATGGAAGTTTTACTTCTTCCAGATTCGTGCATCCTGAAAAAGCGTATGAACCCAATACTGTCACATCGTCAGGCAACGAGACATTCACAAGATGCTGGTTTTTGACGAAAGCATTATTCTCTATCCATGTCACACTTTCAGGCACGGTGTAGGATGTTCGGGGGGCAGCAATAGGATAAGCATGGAGCCGCGTCTTCTCCTTGTTGAACAACACGCCGTCGATGGCACACAATGCAGGATTCTCCTCATCCACCGCTATCGATTCCAACGCCGTACAATTGAAGAACGGGTTCCTGGTAAACCCACTCTCTTTGTCGAAATCCATGTTCTTGACAGTACTGGGAAAGGTTACCTTAGTCAATGCCGTATTGTCCCTGAATGCATCTCTATCTATGCTTGTCACAGAGTAGGTCTGCCCTTCATAAGTCACTTCCGAAGGAATGCTCACTTCACCCACCCACTCGTTCTTTTTCAACATGGCTTGATGCATGGCTTTCCGCAATGAGTAATCAGTGCCATCAAGGGTGACATCTTCATAAAGGTCCGCCAACACCAATGTTTCTCCATCCTGAAGTTCCACAACCCCATCATACCACCAGCAATCCAGATAAAAGCTGTTTTGCTCCAAGTCATGAACCGTAAAAGAAACATTGAAGGGACACTCGCAAGCAGTATAATCTTCACCAATGACGGGAACCACATGGATTGACAAATTACAAGGCAAATCCTCATTGCCTGCAGTGATACTGGAATTCACCTCAAAGTCTTGTGTTGCACAGTTGCTGATAAAATTCTGAACTTGCACTGAAAGGATATTGCCCTCTTTTTCGAGTATGATTGTCGGTATCGGCTCTACCTCTTCCTCCTCTTCTTCGTAGTCTGATACCCTCAAGCAGCCGCTATGTTGTGCATCCGATATTGGCAACTCTTGTCCTTGTGCATCAACGACATTCATAACCATCATCAGAATCATCAAAAATTTAAATCGTAATATATCGTCTTTCATCATCGTATGGATTAAGTGAATTGATTCTTGTGTTTTATAGGGCAAAAATATGAAAAATGTAATTAAGTTCCAAACAAATCGATTACACATTTTTACACATAATCAAAAGTTATAGATTCTCAGTAGGAGGGGCTGCCTCCGAGCTACCGTTTCTGTGTTATTTGACAGGAGAAACTAATCAAAAAACTCTGTCACCATGACTCACTTTATAACATGCTGAAGTTGAGTAAATAGTCAGAAAACGGTTTCTTTCGCAATTGATTTCAACCTTTTATATGCCGATGGAATATATCTCTGTTAGTTTGCTAATGAATTCTGCTGACAAATTGTTTATTAAACTGTATTTTATAACCTAATGTGAGTGTTATTGCATGGCCACGAGCTATGCCTGAATGATCTTGGTCATAAATCCCATCTTTTCTTAGGTTGGTCAGTCCGAAACAATACCTGAGATCAGCTACCCATTTCTTGTATTCGTAGCAGATGCCTACGGGTGCGGAAAGCGCTATTCCCCTGATATTGGCATCCACTTTAGAATGAATATCATAAGATTCTCCAAGGTAGTCGATGGTCACATGATTTTTATTTCTTCTGTATACAGCAAAATCGGGTTGAAGACCTGCTTTTAGAGACAAACCTTTCCATACATACAATTGGGCAAGTATAGGAACGGTGATGCAATGATAATAAGTATTGATATCATCATGGAGTGTAAGTTGATAGAGGTTACTGGTAGAGGTTTTCTGTTTTGGCGTGTAGCGAGCTCCTTCCTGTGTATAAAAAGCGCCAAAAGAAAGACCGAGGGCAGACGTCATCTGGTACTGCCCCTCAACACCTATCGTTAACCCCATTTTGTCACTGTTATCGTATAGTTCTACACCGACATTAAGTGGTGGGTTATTAATATCCATTACGGGTAGACCCGTTTGGGAATCCAAAATGGGGTAGATAACATAACGAACTTGTGCAGGCATGTTGTTGTTAAAACCACTCAGAGTGGCTCCAAGTTTAGGAGTGATGGATAAAGTTCCAGGCTTCTGTTGAGCGCTAGCATAGGATATTGACAATAAAACAACAACAAATATAGCTAACGGTTTGTTCATACAAAAATCGATTTAAAATTCATTTTTTCAACCAAAAGTGATGATTAATAATGGATATGACAAGATTCTGATACATCTATCATCTCCCATATTTCCTGCCGCCACGGATGTAGATGCCATGCGAAGGCGGTGTTACGAGCCGGCGACCTTGGGTGTCATAAATAGGGCTGTCTTGAGGATGCTTGTTGACTGTAACATCATAAACGCCAAGCAGCTGCTCCTCACTGATGTGATTCATATATTGAAAGATTTCTCTCTCATCGTCATAAACAACCAACCAGTTCAAAAAAGTCACATATCTATAATAGCCATCATAGAACGTCATCACTGGAGATGACTGATATGCGAACAGGCCACCAAAGGAATTGACGCAGCCGAATCCCTCAACTATCAGGAGAGAGTCAGAGAGCAGCTGATATGGATAAGCCGTCCCGTCGAATGATATTTCCCCTGTCTCCGTCACCGTCACGTGGCCGGGGATAGGGTAAGTGTCACCAACGCTGAGACTGAAGTCATAGAGCAGGACATCATCTTCCCCGTCCATTTGCATGGAACTAATGTCAGGATTTACTCCGTACTTTGAGACGCAGAGCGAGATGTAGTCATCTTTCAAGATGAATACCCTCCCGTTGTCATCCCTGACATGAACGCAGAGACAGCTATCCTCTCCATCGTAGCCATTGCCGGGAGTTGTGGACGCCATCGCCCATCTGCCTATGTTAGCGTCGGCTGTCATCTCCTCTAAAAGAATGAGGAAATACTCATGGTCTCCCACTGTCTCCTTTCCTTTTATCCTGACCCAATCTTCATGTGATACATGATAATGATCTTCATTATAAAAGTAACTAATATATGAGTACCTCCACACCTTACCTTCCTTAAGCAGCGGCTCATACGCCTTTTCCTGTGCGCTGGCCGAAATAGTAGACAGCAAAGACAGGAAAATAAAAACAGACTTCCTCATAGTTGTATTTTTTTAATATGTTTTGAATTTTGTCGTCTTAGTGTTATAATCGGATTAGTATGGTTGTCATTTGATGACTATCTTTTTGCCATTAATGATATAAATGCCTGCCGGAGTATTTTTTAGGTCATCGTTCTTGCGGACTTTTCTTCCCTGCAAATCATAAATCCATTCTTCTTCATTTCTTTCAAATGAACCATTAGAAGTGAGTTCTTTTAGATTTTCAGTGATATCTCCCTCATATATGTGATAAAATTCTTTCCAATATGGGTGTTGACGATAATCAGCCTCTGAACCTTCTGGAACCAACAAAGTACCATTCTTCTTCGTGTTGTCATCGAAAGTGTTAGAGTTGATCTCTGGAGGAGTCACACACTTGGAGCATACTGTCGTCAAATGAGGACAAGATGAAAATGCGGAGTTGCCAATCTTTTGTACTTGGTACGGAATCTCAATAGATTCAAGAGACACACATCCAGTAAAAGAGCCATTGCAGATAGTACGAATGCTATCAGAGAAATTGACTGTTTTCAAGTTGGAGCACCAGGCGAACATTTCATTACAGACGAAAGTGACACTGTCGCCAAAGGTGACTGTCTCAATTGTTTCCATTTTTTCAAATGGAGAAGAATAATAAATACTCGTTCCGTATTTAAATGGTCTTCCTACATATAATGTTTTTATCCCACAATTATAAAAGGTAAAATGATCGGATATATCCAGTGGCGTGTTACCATCTTGTATATACACAGATTCTAATTGGTTACACCCATAAAATGCATTGTCCTCTATTGTATCTACACTATTTGGAATACGTATCTCAGACAAACTACTACATTCATTCAATAGTCCCCATTGTATTATTTTGAGACTGTCTGGAAAAGAAAATTCCCTCAATGAAGAGCATTGTGCAAAGGCGGAGGCACCAATACTCTTTATTCTGTTCCCTAATTCCACGGATAATAGTGAGTTACAGTACGCAAAAGATGATTTACCTATAGAAACAACATTTTCAGGTATCCTGACAGACTGAAGGCTCATACATCCACTAAACAAATAATCAGCTATTTCAGCAATACTGTCAGGCAGCGTCACTTCTTCCAATGCCTTACAGTTGGAAAAAGCACCATTATGGATTTCTTTCACGTTGTCTGGGATGATAACGGAAATAAGCCCACTTGCACTAAACGCATCGTGAGAAATAGTCTTGACATTCTTCCCAATAGTGACATTCTGCAACTGCTTACAATCGGAAAAAATACCCCAGCCGATCAAAGTAACACTGTCACCGATTATCACCGAAGATAGATTCGGCGCATCAATGATATAGCCTCCATCCTTTTTAATGTTTCTTCCAAGATAAAAAGTCTCGACTGCACTGCCCGTAAAAGGGGTTGAGTGGTAACCACACCGCAATATGATAGGAGACCCACTGTCCTCGATGATAACGGTTTTCATCTCTGTGCAATTGGCAAATGCCGTACTGCCGATGGAAGAAATACTCTTACCTATGGTCAATGATTTTAAGTGAGCACATCCATCAAAAGCATTCACATCTATTGTTTTTAGGTTAGTAGGAAACGACACCTCCGTCACGCCGCAATTTCTAAATGAAGAATTGCCTATTGTTGTTATACTATCAGAAAGATATATGTCAGACAATCCTGTACAACCCTCAAAGGCATGATTTGGAATAGAGGTGATGCTGTCACCTATTGTCAAACAGCGGATCTCCGTATGTTGTCTAAAAGGAATGTAATCCTTAATAGGCCTGCCCAAATACAATGTATCTAAAGGACAAGAACGAAATGCATCAGTATGTATTCTTAATGGGGATTTTCCGTCCACGATAGTGACATTCCTCAATGCTCCGCAATTCTCAAAAGCACGTTCATCTATTGCAGACAAACTTTTGGGTAGGACGACCTTCTCCAGACTTTCACATTTCTGAAAAGCATAACCACTAATCGTCCGGATATCTTGTGGGAATATTGTTTCTTTTAATTGTTGGCAGCTAAGAAAAGCACTTGGTCCTATAAATTGAAGACTATCAGGAAAACGGATGTGGCTTAGGCCTTTACATCCACGGAATGCATCTCTGTTTATATATTTAAGACTATTAGGTAAATGAATATCTTTTATACCAGAGCAACCACAGAAAGCGGCACTTCTAATTTCATAAAGATTGTCAGGCAAATACAATGAGGTTAGACTACTACAATCCTTAAATAAATTATCATAGATTGATGTGACTAAATTACCAATTGTTAAACTGACAAGTGTTTTTTTATTTTGGAAAGGCATTTCCACTTCTTCATTGAAATATTCATTTTCGTTTTGATAATAAGTCACATTTCTACCCAAATAAATTGTTTCAATTGGGGCTTCACGAAATAGCCTGTGACCACAATTCAGTGTATTTGGTGAGTCTTCAATAATCACGTCCGTTAACTGGCCACATCCAAGGAAAGCTAAAGGCTCTATCAACGACACGTTTGCTGGGATAGTTATTTTTTTCAAACTCGAACAGCCCTTGAATGCACACTCTTCAATTCTTGACACATGACCAGGTATCACAATACTCTCCAGATTATGACAATCAAAAAATAAATCATACTCAATTACTTCTAAACTGTCGGAAAGGACAACGCTCTCAAGACTATCACAGCCTGAAAATGATGCATAACCTATAGACTTGACACTATTGGGTATGGTAATTCTTTTAATAGGCGTTGATGCAAAAGCAACTTCTCCTATGGTTTCTATACTATTGGGGATTTCTATTTCATTGAGCAAAGTCCCAGAGAAAGCGCATTTGTCGATAGATGTGACTTTATAATTCTTATTATTATACATAATCTGACTTGGAATCACAATCTTTCCACAATAGAAATCGGGGGGGAATGTTTCATCTTCTTGCCCTGAAACGGAGACTGTAGAATCGGATGTAAAAGAATAATTGATACCCTCTATATTTATATCGTATGCAAAAAGATTAAAGACACCCAAAAGCATCATAACGAGAATAACAAGTCTTTTCTGATATGAGACCAAATTAAAGAAGTCTTTTTGACACATAATCATAATAGATTAAATTAAGTGGTGTAGGTAATAATGATGTCTATATCGCAAAAAGTATCATAGAAGAGGAGACGGGAGTTTTTGATTCGTCTCACCTCACATACTTCTTGCCATTCTGGATGTAGATGCCATGCGAAGGGGAGGTTATGAGGCGGCGGCCCATAAGGTCGTATATGACGTCTGATGACCCGTGGTTTTCTGTAGTCATGTTTCTGACGCTTGCCTTTTCTTTGTTGACGATCACTTTGAAGACACCGTGACTACTGAATTGATATATACTGCCATGATCAAGCACGGCATCGTATATGAAAGGTTGTTCTTCACACCTCCCCCAATCAAATATGGGCAACCAACTACTGCCGTCATCTCTCGACTCGTATATCACATTGAAATAATAATAATTCTCTTCATCACCCTCTATAATGCATCTCCCAAAATTTCCTACAGCGTACATCACGTTATCATCCGCATCGAATAGGAGTTTTCTTATCATGTTATTTTTCAGAGGAGTGTACTCCCAGGTCTTGCCGCCATCATCACTCCTGCATATAATCTCATCGGACGAAAAGAGACGAAGGGTTGTGTTGTGGGGGATGATGACAAAGTCGGACATCGCATCCCTTCCTTCTAAAACCACACGCATATCTCTATACGAAAAATTGACATATCTCATGACCACCCCCTCACGAGAGATGTTTTCACCATACGACAACAACTCCGTTGTGTCAGAAGGATTATAGACAATCCCGCCACCATAGAGGGAACTTATCTTTTTCATATGGTCCCAGCTTTCGCCGAAATCACATGTGGAATAAAGTCCATTTTTAGTTATAAGGGCTAATGACATGGGGTTGGCAGGATTTGGTGTGAAGCGTAGGGGTGTATTGTAGCCCCCCGCGTTGTGCATGGATGAGGGGGTGATATTCTCTGTATGCATCCTGTCACCATCTGTTTTAAGTATAAAAACCTCGCCACCCTTGTCTTCTTCGAGCCCAACGGCAATTAGAGCATCCTCATGACGGGCGAAAGACTGAAGTGAATAACCCTGGAAAGCGTATGGTTCCCAATCAGAGTCGGAGGCCAAGTCCTTACAGTAAATACCGTCGGCACAGCAGACAAACAGGGTGTCATCTTTTATTTGAAGTGAGGGACAGCCATAGTCATTTTTTTCTATCATCTCCTTGGGGAATTCCAGGGAAATGTGCTGGGGAAAAGCGTATCCCCCAATGGCCAGTAATATAACGGTCGTGAATAATGTCTTTCTCATCATGATAAAAATTTTTATAATACCATAAGTTTTAACTTCATGATACAAAGCTAATAAAAATCTTTTTATGTTCCAAAAAAACAATTACACATTTTACGCAAAATCAAAAGTTATTGATTCCCTATAGGAGAGGCAGCCTGTGTAACAACATGTCATATTGACTTAGACTCTTCAGTCATTTACCATTCAATTATATAATGTACAATTTTTTAATCTTCATCTAAACGGAAAAGCCACTCTATGGTTCCATCTTTACGGGAAAGATCCGGATTATTGAAAAAAATCTTTTTTGATGATTCAGAAAAACCTATTTATAAATTGTTTGTTATTATTTCCATAAAGTATACAAGTATATCCAGCTATATTTGTATAACCTATAATTTTATCATTCCATACTAAGTCATTTTTCTCAATAACACTTACAAAAATGTATTTATTTGAAAGGTAACTTTGAAAAGTGACATTCAAGACATATTCTGAAGAAAGATATTTTTCACTTATTAAAAACGGGATGACATATTCCCATTACAAACTAAAGGTCAGGCCCACGGACACACCGAATTTACGGCCGCTGAAAGAGTGGTCGAATTCCTTCGAACGGATGACATCGAAAAGCCCCTGCTGCACCTGGGCATACAGTCCCCACCGCTCGCTGAAGTTATACCGCAGTCCAGCCGCCACTCCTCCGCTCTGCCAGCTGAGCTGGAAGCCCGTATGGAGGTCGAGACAGTCAGGGAGTTTCAGTAGCTCGTCCCAGTGGAAATAAAAAGCACCTCCGATGTCCGCCCATCCCAAGTTGTCGGTCTCGTCCTCATCCCCGTCGAAGACCATCTTCGCGAAGCATCCATAGGAGAAATAGTCACTGATGCCGGTGTAGTATGCAAGCTCCGCACCAGAATGGCCGCCCACGTTGAGGTATCCCGCATGGATCTTTGCGTCCATGTCGCCGTCGAAAGCCTGTGCGGCGGCTTTTTGAGGGGCTGTCGCCGCCAACAGCAGTATGACCCCTGTCAGAAGTCTGAAAAAATGTCTCATGGTCATTCTATCGAGTATTTGTTAATGTATATCACTTTCCTGCGCTCACCCGTTGCATTGTTCTTCACAATCTGGGTGCCATGTACGATGAAGTTGTCGCCATACCAGTAGGCCGTCTCAGTGTCCCTGGCCTTCTTCACGTCCTCATCCTCGTCGCCGGTCTCCATTACCTCCTTCTGCTTGTCCTGCACCACACTTCCGTTGGTGTCGCTGAACAGTTTCGAGACGAGAAGCCGCTTGTCGGGGTAGAGGGCGCTGACGTTGCCCCCATTGAATCCCGCTGCCACGAAATGGATGAGCCGCATGGGCTTGTAAGAGGGGTTCATGGGGAAACAGTTGTCCCACAGGATGTTTCCACTGGCATCGAACTTTACCAGGACAGCGTGGGTGTACTGGTACCCTGTAAACACCGTCGAGGTGGAGAAGCCGGTGCCGGTGACCATGTAGGTTGGGAAGAACGCCTCGCCGACATAGTAATACGCGTCCCTGTACTCCATCAGCCCGTGGGAGGTGACCTGACAGTTCATCATGAGTGTCTTCCCTCTTCTTTCTGCCCTTTCCTTCTTGCGCTCCACCTTCATCTGTCCCCTGCCGCTCATGTACTCTGTGAAATGCCGCAGGTCGAGGAAGTTATAAAAACGGATAAAGGCGAGATTGTCGCCATCGAGCCGGGCGAAGTAGATGCCCTGGTCATAGTTTTTTTTCTTGTGGCTGGTATAGGTGCCCGTGATGAGGAGGCTTCCGTCCTTTTCCGAGAAGGAGGCTGTGAGCAGCCGCTCCCTTGTGTCCGGCGTGAGGTTAACGCACGACTTCTCCACGCCCTGTCTGTCGAACCTCACCAGATGGGTGCCTTTTTTTGTTCGGACAAGGGAGAGTATCTCGTCGCCGACCACCGTGTTCCTCAGGACGCAGCATTCCTTTCTCCTTCCGCCCTTGATATCAGGGTCGAGGATTTGTCCCTTGCCGGTAGCGAGGTCCACCATGCCGACATGATAGAAGAACCTCTTCAGTGAGGTGAAAGCCATCAGGTGGTCGCCTGCGGCGATGTTCCCCATAGTGGCGTTCTCAGGATACTCTCCCGTCACCACGTCCATCTTCCGGGTGGGAGGTGTATAGGTCACGACGGCGATGTCGTCGCCGTTGACCCTCCGAGGCCCTAACAGCGCGCGTCCCATTTCTCGGAGGGCGATGAGGCAGCGGCCATTGTCATACAGGTATTCGTGGAAGTCGAGGTCGCGCCCTACCTTGGCGGAGTCGCTCGCCAGCAGGCGGAGGCTCGTATCATAATGCGACAGTTTCAGCATCCTCCCGCCATCGGAAACTTTGTCTGAGATTGTGGCCAGCAGCACGCCGTTATCCTCCATGGGGATAACGCGGTAGCTACGGATGTCCTCCTTGTAGGGAAACTCCAAGCGAGCCTTTACCTGCGCATGGGCGGAGAATGCCGCGAGTATCCACGCGAATAAGAATAACGCCTTTTCCATTGTAATTATGAATTTGTCGTCTTCGTGATATAATCGGATTAGTATGGTTATCGTTTGATGACTATCTTCTTGCCATTGGCGATGTAGATACCGAAAGGCAGATTGTTTGCTCGTTCGATGTTATCAGTGACTTTCATGCCATAGATGTTGTAGATGGTATGGCTGGCTTTGTCTGAAGGAGATTCAGGAAGATTGATGTTGTTGGTTCCGCTTATGACCGGGCGAACACTTTGACCATATTGGGGGCTGAAGCCCACCAAGTCCGTGTAGCCCAAATCAAAGTAAACACCGTAGGCGCTGTTCATTCCGTATGGATGCTGCGTTGACGACCTATAGTTGCCGCAGCAAGAATAGTAGCCTCTGCTGCTGTCGTGGTAGAGGTCGCCAAGAAAACGGTAGCCTGCCCCAGGTAAGACGATTGTGCCTCCACTCGGACCGATGAATTGTCCACACCAGACATCGTTAAATGAAATCCAAGAATAGGTACAATTGTTGATCAGTTCAGTGATTTGGTCGGAAGACGGCATCACCCAAGAGTCGCCCCAGTTGATGTGGGCTACGTCATATTGTGTACCTGCAATGTCGTTGCCAAGATTGTGACAAGTATCGTAGGTGCCATCGCAATGGATGTAGTTTTCGAAAGAATAATCATCTTTCTCTTCCGTCTCCCCCCAGGCATAGTAGCCACCATATCCTTCAGGGATTGAGGCTCCCACGTTGCAGCACGCCCAAAGGGTTCCTGATGGCAGTCCAAGGTCGATGGCATGGGGATGGTTGTCATCGGGACAGGATGATGGGTTGGTGTATCGCTTCAAATCTTCAATTGTGAAGATGCATTCGTCTCCGTCATAGCAAGACAGCAGTAATGAAGACCCTGAGGTCGCATCCCACGAGAAAGGAGAATGAGGGCCGTTCATGCAGCCAATTCCCTCTATCCAGTAATCCACCAAGCCGTCGATGATTTCCTGTCCTTCAACATAAGCCCACATGACCATGCATCTGCGGTTCGTTCCGTTAAAGTTATACGTACTCACTTGCTTCACCTCCATCTTTGTCATGTCGTTGACCTCATCCTTGATAATGTCACCAGGACGGTGGTTGAAGTCAAATGCCATCAACTCTGGATGACCATCCTCATAGCATTCGTACACTCGGCCATCCTCTTCGCGTAGACCGCTGATAAACCTGTCGTCAAGAAACAGCTTTTTGTAAGGCACTCCACCCATGATGGTGTCACCTTTCAGTTCATAGGTATGGTGCCAGCCGACACCCCAGCGTCCCTTAATGTCTTGATAGTAGCCCGGAATGGTATCCGACTCTGGTGGCTCCGCAGGATGGATACTCACGACATTCCAGATTCTGCCATCAACAACTATCGGCTCAAAGGTGCTTTGGGCCAAAGAAGTCATCCGCATCGCAATGGCAAGCAATAATATAAGATATTTACTCATGACCGAATTCATTTAAACTTCCGTTTGCATATATATAGAAAAAATAAAGTCTCAAGAATCACTGGGACGGAGTTTTTGGTCCGTTTTTATACATCTCACTAAGGCATCTAGGCTAATCCGCCACGGATGTGGGTGCACGCTACAAATATACGATTTTTTCTTGATACTTGTTTCATAATGTAAATCTTTTTTTATTGTTTATGTCATTGGTCTTCAATTCGTTTACACTGTCGCTTAAAACGTAATCTCTGCCTCGTAGACGGCGTCGCCACAGGTCACCCTCAACTCGTATGTGCCACTGAATGACAAAGGGATGGAGCTCTCATCAAACTCGTTTATCTCGGATTCATAAACCGACACGCCATTCCGCAGGAGAGAG
>JAEEGL016999653.1_pt1 | contig 12884 bp, 6 predicted proteins | sample 9134231 | NCBI WGS metagenome assembly JAEEGL01 (sample SAMN16246548, study PRJNA631951) | gut metagenome | biome: gut microbiome; feature: rumen; material: fiber-attached | host: Bos | place: Iran: Karaj | collected 2018-10
TTCTGTTTCTGGAAGCATCGATAATAACTCTATTGAACGATCAAAAGACTCTTTCTGATTTTCAAAGTCTTTTAAATACAATATTTTTTGAAAAACCACCTCAAATAACAGAGAAGTTGTTTCATTATTGAAAAAAGGTTCGAAAATAAAATCTGCTCTTATTATCTCATTTGGTTTATGGGTTAATTTTATAAATTTATTGATTTTTATTCCTATTTTTATAAAATCCGGAGTTGCCATATCGGAGAATAATGAAGCTATAAAAGCAGCCGAAAGAGTTGTTGAATTTATTCCATATATTGGCTGGTTTTCAAAATAAAAAGAACCATCTTCTCTTTGCAAAGAAGAAAAGTTGGCCATCAATTTATTAACATTCATAGATTCTAAATGATAACCTTTAATATAAGCTGTATTAAATGCTAAAGCCGCAGGTATCAAACTATGGCAGGAAAAACACTTATTGTTTTTTATAAAATCATTTTCTCTTTCTGAAATAAGCAATAAATTATCTTCTATAAATTTCGTTTTTGAAGAAGTAGCTTTGAAAATGGGTAAGCATTCTTCTACGCTTTCAGAAGAAATATTTATTGATGTAAGAGTTATTTTATCAATTGGAAAAGTAAGCTCATTGTATTCAAGATATTTTTCATTTGGCTTCGAAGATAAAACATGTTTCTCGTTTCCTAATTGTATAATAGCCGCATTATGAGCAAAGTTATCCTTCCAGATCTTAAGAGAACGAACAGGAATTGCTATTTTGCTGAAATACCAATTGTTATTAAAATCAAGTATTATATTATTCCCGTCTTTAGTTATTTTATAAAGGTTTTGAGCATATGCAGAACCACCAAACCAAAGAGAGAAAAATAATATGATTATGTTTAACTTCGACACTTATTGATCTTCTTTACGTATGTTGTATTTATGTAATTTATAATTAAGGTTTTGTCTTGTAATACCAAGCAATGAAGCAGCTTTTGAGTAATTCCCTCCAGTATTTTTTAAAGCCTGATTAATAATAGAAATTTCTACTTTATCTATAGTCTCAGCTAATGGAAGCCCAGTATCGGGAATAGTCAGAGAAGAGGACTCTTCTATAGAGGTCGGCAGCCTAAGATCTGAGGAATCCAGTATTTCAGATTTTCTCATTATTACAGCTCGTTCAATAGAATTTTCCAACTGTCTGATATTTCCGGGCCATTTGTAATTAGACAATAATTCAAAGAAATCAGGTGTTGCACTTTTTATCTTTCTATTATGTTTTTTGGAATAATAGGAAATAAAATACTCTGCTAATAGTTTAATATCGCCATTCCTTTTTCTTAAAGGGGGTAGTTCTATTTCGACAACATTAATTCTATATAATAAATCTTCTCTGAAATTTCCCTTTTTTACTTCTTCAGCAAGATTCTTATTAGTGGCACAAAGGATTCTAACATTAGATTTATTCTGCCCTGATGCCCCAACTGGTCGATAAGTGCCATCCTGTAAGACTCTTAGAAGCTTTGCCTGAGTAGCTAGTGGCAAATCCCCTATTTCATCTAAAAATAGAGTTCCACCCTCTGCTTCTTTGAAAAGCCCCTTTTTATCCATAATAGCACCGGTAAAGCTACCTTTTTTATGCCCAAACATTTCACTTTCAAATAGTGATTCTGGAATAGCGCTGCAATTAACAGGAACAAAAGCATGAGAAGCTCTTGGTGATTTCTGATGAATACATTTGGCTATAAGCTCTTTGCCTGTTCCGCTTTCACCAGTAATAAGAATAGTACTATCTGTATCTGAAATATTATCAATAATTTCTTGTATCTTAAGTATTTCAGCAGAATTACCTATGATGGTTGGAACATTACTTGCCTTAGCTTCGTTTTCTGACTTTTTAGCCAATATTTTGCTAACAGATTCTTTTAAGTCTGAAAGTTCAAAAGGTTTAAGCAAATAGTCACTAGCCCCTAGTTTAACTGCTGTTACAGCAGTATCAACAGAGGAATACGCTGTCATCAATATAACAGGTTTATCAGGATAAAGGTCTCTGATGTTGCTCAAAATGTCTAATCCAGTCATTCCATTCATTCTTATATCAGAAATAACTAAATCAGACTCTCTAGTTTTTATAAATTCGAGACCTTCAAAAGGATTACTGAAGTCATAAACTTCATAACCATCTATTTCAAGAGCTCTTTTTATAACCTTTAAAAGTTTAATTTCATCGTCTATTACTACTATTTTACTTTTCAACTGAATCACCTTCTAATCCATTTGATGATGCTTTAGGCAAAACAATATTGAAACAGGTTAATTCTTTTTCTTTGTCTCTTTCTGCATATATTCTACCATTATGCCCTTCTACAATAGCTTGACAAATAACCAGACCCAGCCCTGTTCCTTGAGCTTTTGTTGTAAACATTGGTTCAAATATGTTTTCTGGCTCACATTCGAACCCCTTACCGTTATCTAATACTTTTATTATACATTCTTTATCTGTTTCTTCAGCCAATATATTTATGATTAAATTATTTATATTATCTGATGCTTCTATTGCATTTTTTATAACATTATTGAAAACCTGTTGAATAGCCTTTTTATCTACAAAGATAAATAAATCATCAGAAGCTTCGTATTTAAAGCCGATTGAAAAACCTTTTTCATTTTCTTTTATTACTTTTTCTTTCATTTCTTCGAAAAAGTTTTTAAATAATACTTTCATAAGGTTTGGCTTAGTTTTGCGTGTGTAAGTTCTTAGATTTTCTATAATATCCCTACATCTTTTAACTTCTTCGATTATAGTCGTTATATCTTCATGCTCTATTGGCAGTTTTTTATCTACTGATTCTTTGATCATTCCTGCAGACATTAGAATTGTTCCGAGAGGATTATTAATTTCATGTGCAATACCAGCAGAAAATCTGCCCAATGTAGCCATTTTATCTTTTTTCGCCAGTTCTTTCTGAGCATTTATCAGATTAACTCTTGCTGTTGATAACTGATTAACCATTTGATTAAAGCTTTTAGCAACAGTAGATATTTCGTCATAGCTTTTTTCAGTTATTTCTGGAGGTATCTTTTCCCACTGTCCTTCAGAAACCTTATCAATACTGTTCTGCAGAGTCTTCATTGGTTCAAATATCTTTTTACCCCAAAAATAACCTAATACAAGAAAACCTAAAATTTCTAATATTGCTAATCGTAACATTAAGTTGTTTATTTCTGTTTTTACAAGAGTCGCAACCTGGGTTGAATAACCAGTTATTAATTGAGTTTTTTCATTTAATTCAAAACTTCTTAAACGATATAGTTTGTCACCTATTCGAATCTGTTTTGTTGAATTAGATGTAATAATATCTTTTAAAGCATCTAAAGAGTATTCTTTTAAAAAATCTTTCCCAGCAAGAATTCCGTTTGAATCAAAAATACAGAAAACATTATCTTCTTTTACTGCTATTTCTGGTTTTTTAGCTACAACCAGTTTCAGATTTTTTTGTGGATTAATTGTTATTTCGGAAACTAGGTATCCATGATGAGAAAGAGGACCAGTATTGAATAATCTTGATATAAGATAGTTTTTACTAGAATTAATTTGCCATAGTTCATCAGAATTATTCGATATTTCGAATATTTGAGCATAATCTAGATTAAGCCCGTCTTTAAACTTTATAATTAAATCAGAAAGCTTTTTGGGGTCTGATAAATTGTTAATTCCAATATTATCTACTGCTTTTTGGCATTCTTTTGCCTGTTTAAACAATAGATTTTGCTGGGTTAACAACTGCTTTATTACATCGTTTTTTATACTTTCCAAATGAATCAGGTCTGAGCTGTCTACCGTAAAACCAAGACTTTGAGCACCCCAAAAAGATACTAAAGTAATAACTGCTACTGTTAGTATTACAAAACCTAAGGCTATTTTTGTTCTAATTCCCATGAAGATAATTGTACATCAACCGAGACCCAATGTACAAGCCCGTAAATTTTAGCATAAAAAAAGCTGCTTTAATTGATTTAAAGCAGCTTTTTAATCGTTTAATTATTAGAACTTAGTCAGACTTGCAAAAGAATCAGCTTTTAAGCTTGCTCCACCAACTAATGCTCCGTCAATACCTTCCTGAGACATATACATTTTTACGTTTTCAGGTTTTACAGAACCACCGTAAAGTATTCTTACTTTATCAGAAGTTTCGCTGCCAAAGCGGCTGTGGATAAATTCTCTTATAAGAGCACAAGCTTCTTTAGCATCTTTTTCAGAAGCATTCTTGCCAGTTCCTATAGCCCAAACTGGTTCGTAAGCAATAACCATATTCTTGAGGTGATCTTCAGAAACGCCTTTAAGGTCATTTTCAAGCTGTTTTAAAATAACCTGTTCAGTCTGACCGCTTTCGCGTTCTTCTAACTTTTCACCAACACAAAGAACAGGAATCAAATCATGTTCAAAGGCAGATATAACTTTCTTGTTGATTAGTTCATCGTTTTCACCAAATATCCATCTGCGTTCAGAGTGGCCAAGAATAACAAATTCGCAGTTAATTTCTTTAAGCATACCAGGTGCAACTTCACCAGTAAAAGCACCTTTTTCTTCAAAATACATATTCTGAGCGCCAAGAAGAACTTTACTATCCTGTCTGCATTGATCAACAGTAGAAATAGCAGTGAATGGTGGGCATATCAAAACGTCAACATCCTTCAAATCAGCGATTAAAGGAAGAAGGTCTTTCATGAAATCTTTAGCTTCCTGGTTAGTTTTATGCATTTTCCAGTTAGCGGCTATTAATGGTCTTCTAGTCATTTTAAAACTCCAAATCTTTTAAATTTATTTTGAAAAAACAGCAATACCAGGAAGAGTTTTGCCTTCTAAGAATTCTAAGCAGGCTCCACCACCAGTTGAAACATGAGATACTTTGTCAGCACAGCCCATCTGTTCGATAGCAGCTACAGAGTCGCCGCCGCCGATTACTGTGGTTGCATTCAAAGTGCCAAGTATTTCTGCTATTTTGCGAGTGCCGTTAGCAAATGCTGGTTTTTCAAAAACGCCCATTGGACCGTTCCAAAGAACGGTTTTTGCTTTTTTGAGTTCAGCTTCAAAAGCTTTGATTGTTTCTGGACCAATATCAACGCCTTCTGCATCATCAGGAAGTTCAGCCATTGTGTAGGTTCCCAATACAGTATTGAAATCTTTTGTTGCAATAACATCCTGTGTGAAAAGCATCTTCTTGCCAAGCTTCTTTGCTTTTTCAAGAAGAGATTTTGCTAAATCAAGCTTGTCGTCTTCACAAAGTGATTTACCTATCTTAATACCCTGAGATTTGAGGAATGTGTAAGCCATACCACCACCGATAAGGAGTGTATCAACTTTTTCTAATAGGTTTTCGATTACAAGAATCTTATCGCTAACTTTAGCACCACCCATAATAGCTACTAATGGGCGTTCTGGATTTTCTGTAACTTTGCTTAAATAAGTAATTTCTTTTTCCATTAGGAAACCGGCATAAGCTGGAAGAGTATCAGCTATACCAGCAGTAGAAGCATGTGCTCTGTGAGCTGTACCAAATGCGTCACTAACAAAGATATCGCCAAGAGAAGCAAGAGCTTTGGCAAATTCTGGATTATTCTTTTCTTCTTCCTTATGGAATCTAAGGTTTTCAAGAAGGGCTACTTCACCGTCTTTAAGGTTATTTACAACCTTTGTTGCTTCTTCGCCAATACAATCGTTTGCAAAAGCAACTGGTTTTCCAAGAAGTTCGCTCAAATGAGCAACAACAGATTTAAGAGAATATTTTGCAACAACTTCTCCCTTTGGACGACCAAGATGGCTCATTATTATAAGCTTGCCACCATTATCGATAATGTGTTTCAAAGTTGGAACAGCCATTCTCATTCTGGTGTCATCTGTAATTTTCAGATTTTCATCTAACGGAACATTGAAGTCAACTCTAACTAATACTTTTTTACCACTGACATTAACATCTTTGATTGTTCTGAACATTGTTTTTCTATCTCCTAAGAAAAATGAAAAAGGAAACCCGATGTTTAAATCAGGTTTCCTTTGGTTTAAATCAAGATACTAGTTCCAAAATTATTTCTTAGCAATGTAGCGAATAAGGTCGCAAACACGATTTGAATAACCCCATTCATTGTCATACCAAGAAAGAATCTTAACCATATTGTCGCCCATAGTCTTTGTAGAAAGAGCGTCAAAGATTGAGCTGTGAGAATCAGTAGTGAAGTCTACGCTTACTAATGGTTCGTCGCAATAAGCAAGGATGCCTTGATTTCTAGCAGTTTCAGAAGCTTCTTTTACTGCAGCATTGATTTCTTCTTTAGTAGCAGCTTTGCTGAGTGTGCAAGTGAGGTCAACTACAGATACGTCTGGAGTTGGTACACGGATTGCAAAACCATCAAGTTTACCCTTAAGATCTGGGATAACCAAAGAAATAGCTTTTGCAGCACCGGTAGAAGTTGGAATCATAGAGAGACAAGCAGCTCTTGCACGGCGAAGGTCTTTGTGTGGAGCGTCATGAATTCTCTGGTCTCCAGTATAAGCGTGGATTGTAGTCATGAGACCTTTTTCAATACCGAACTTATCGTTGATAACTTTTGCTACTGGAGCAAGGCAGTTAGTGGTGCAGCTTGCGTTGCTGATTACATTATGAACTGCTGGATCATACATTTCTTCGTTAACGCCCATAACGATAGTGATGTCTTCATTCTTAGCTGGAGCAGAAATAATAACTTTCTTAGCACCGCCCTTAGTGATATGAAGTTCTGCATGTTCTTTGTCTACAAAACGACCAGTAGATTCTACAACATATTCAATACCATGGTTCTTCCAAGGAATGCAGGCTGGATCTTTTTCTGCATAAATCTTTATTTCTTTACCGTCTACAAAGAGAAGGTTCTTTTCTTCATCATAAGAAACATTGTGATTCAATTTTCTGTGAACAGAATCATATTTGAGTAAGTGAGCAAGAGTTTTTGCATCTGTTAAGTCGTTTACTGCTACAACTTCAAGTTCGTCTGAATGATCAAGAATAGCTCTGTATACCATTCTACCAATACGACCAAAACCGTTAATACCAACTTTTTTTACCATTTTTTTACTCCTGTTTTTATTTTACCTTTGATTTTTGCTTTGAAATAAAAACGATGCCCCTTTTATACTAGGTGCATCGTTTTTTGTCAAGCTTATTTCATTTTTTTTCTCAAATCTGTTATTTCTTTAACTGAGATTTGATAGATTCAACATTGAACAAATCGCCGATTGTATCAGAGAATCCAGATTCAGATTCTGCCTGGTATTTCTTGAGTTCCTTGGCATCGCTGTCCATGTTGGCTTCTTTAATAGAGAGTTTAAGTCTGCGATTCTTGCGGTCAAGTTCAAGAACTTTATAAGTAACTTCATCGCCAACTTTTACTGCTTCTGCTGGATTATTTACACGATTTGCAGAGAGCTGAGAAATATGAACAAAACCAGTTACGTTTTCAGCTACTTCTACTTCAGCGCCATTATCTAAGAGAGCAGTAATCTTGCCCTGATGGATACTTTCCTTTGTGAACTTGCGTTCGATTTCTTTCCAAGGATCATCTTGCATGCGGCGGAGAGACAAACCTATTTTCTGTTTGCCCTTGTCGATTTCATAAACGACTACAGTTACCTGATCGCCTACTTTAAGAACATCTTCTGGCTTTTCTACATCGCCCTGCCAAGAAAGTTCAGATACGTGGAGCAATCCTTCAAGACCGTTATCTAACTGGATAAAAGCACCATAAGAAACTATGTTCTTTACAACGCCTGTAACTTTGTCACCAATCTTGTATTCGTATTCAACTTTGTTCCAAGGATCGTCTGTAGTTTGTTTGAGACCTAAAGAAAGTCTGTGGTTAGCAGAGTCGATATTCAGTATCTTTACTTTTACTTCCTGACCTTTTTCAAGGATTTCTTTTGGATGGTTAACTTTCTTTACCCAATCCATATCAGAAATATGAAGCAAACCTTCAACACCCTGAGCGATTTCAATGAAAGCACCAAATTCAGTCATGTTGTTGACTTTACCAGTTACGATATCGCCAATCTTATACTGAGAAGTTACTTGTTCCCATGGATGTGGGAGAACTTCTTTGTAAGAGAGAGAAATTCTCTTCTTTTCTTTGTCGATTTCTTTAACGATTACGTCAATTTCATCGCCAGTCTTTACAACTTCGCTTGGGTGCTTAATATTTCTAGCCCAAGAAAGATCAGAGATATGAACAAGACCTTCAACGCCTTCTTCTAATTCAACGAAAGCACCGAAGTCCATAAGGTTTTTAACCTTACCATGATACTTTTGACCAGTCTTGTATTTAACATCAACTGTTTCCCATGGATTTTCTTTCTTTTGTTTGAGTCCAAGGCTGATTTTGCCTTTTTCTGCATCCATCTTCAAAATCTTGGCTTCAACTTCATCGCCAGGATTTACTACTTCACGTGGGTTAGAAATTACTGACCAACTAAGGTCGTTTCTGTGGATAAGGCCTTCTGCTCCATCGCCTAAGTCAACGAAAGCACCGTATTCAACTATTCTAGCAACTTTACCTTTGATAATATCGTCTACATGATATTTTGAGAAGATTTCAGCTTTTTTCTTGTTTCTGATTTCATCAAGAATAGCACGTTCTGATACAACGATATTCTTTCTCTTGCGATCAAATTCAGTAATCATCATCTTAAATGGCTTGCCAATGTTTTCTTTGGCGTTCTTGCCATGTGAAAGCTGACTCTGTGGTAAAAATGCTCTGTTACCAAGAACTGTTACATTATAACCGCCTTTGATTCTTTCTTTAAGAATACCTTCTACTGGAGTTTTATTCTTAAAAGCTTCGTCTAATTCATCCCAAGAACCCTGAACCTGAGCTGTGCGATAAGAAAGAAGTATCTGACCTTGTTTGTCGTCTATCTTCTTTACAAAAACCTTTATTGGGTCACCAACGTTGATTTTATCTGTTTCACCAGGTTCAAATTCTTCTGCTGGTATGATACCATCAGACTTATAACCTAAGTCTACATAAATGCCACTGTTATTCTTGTCAATAACGGTACCGGTTACTATGGCCCTTGGGGAGATAGGTCGGAACTGCTCACTTTCATTAAGTGCCTGCTCCATAGTCATTTGATTGGCTTCAGCACTTGCTTGTTCCTGTTTGTTGTTTTCTGATTCAGTCATGATTTCCTCCGTTGGGATCAAAGTATCCCGAGTATTTGTTACGATTATGATAATCCGATCAACAACCTGTTCAATGGTCATTGCGGTTGTATCCACTAGGATAGCATCTTTAGCCTGAACTAAAGGAGCACAGTCTCTATTAGAATCTAACTGGTCGCGTTTAGCAATATCCTGTTTCAATGATTCTAAGTCTGCATCAAAGCCCTTTTCACGAAGATCGTGAAGTCGTCTTTTAGCTCTTTCTTCTATAGAAGCAGTCAAGAAAATCTTCGTCATAGCATTTGGGAAGACAACCGTTCCAATGTCACGGCCATCTACGACCCATTTGCCGTTATAACCAATTTCCCTCTGGAGATTAGTCATAACTTCACGAACTTCCTTAACGGCAGAAACTACAGAAACATTCTTTGAAACTTCTGGAGTTCTGATTTCCTTGGTTACTTCAACATCTTTAAGAAATACATGTGGTTGATAGGAGTGTTCTCTGGTTTCAAACCTGAGTCCGCTTTCTTCTGCGCATTTTTTTAGTGCTTGATGATCTGAAAAATCAATCTTTTCGTTCAGTGCTTTAAAAGTAACAGCACGATACATAGCACCAGTATCTAAATAACCAAAACCGAGCTTGTCGGCTACTTTTTTTGCAACAGTGCTTTTACCTGCTCCGGCAGGACCATCTATTGCAATTACTTCACAAAAAGCTTTATTGTTACGCGAATTCAACCCGAAATTATCTCCTATTGAGATGTCTATTTTTAAGTTCTAGACTAATGGGCAGAATTGTACACTAAATCTTTTTATTATGCAACTATATTTTTTATTTAAAGATAAAAGATTTAAGATATAAGATGGAAGAGCAAAGAGCAAAGAGCATAGGAGGAGAATGGGAGAAGGACAAACATTGCCTCTTGTCTCTAAAAAAGGTTATATCACTTTAATACATTATCTCACAAAAGCAGGTTATATCAACAAACATTCTTTTGCTAAAGCCAATCCCCTTATATCTCTCATCTCTTCTCTCATCTCTTTTCTCTCTAAAATACTGGATTGCCACGCAGTCTACGACTGCTCGCAATGACGATTATAACACAGACTATCGTTTGCTAAGCCAATCCCCTCATCTCTCATCTCTGCTCTCTTATCTCTCTAAAAAATTGCCTCCAAACTCTCGCTGTGCTACAATACCCCCGAATAATTACGAAGGCTTCTTAGGAACATCAACCAACCATGAACAAAATATTCAAAGTAATATGGAATAACGCAAAGCATTGTTACGTAGTTGCCAGCGAACTGGCAAAAAGTCACAGCAAAAGTAATAGCAATAGAACAATTCGCAGGGCTGTGGCCGCACTAGGAATAGTTGTAGCAGTTTATGCTGCCACTGGCAGTGCCATAGCAGAGAACAGCGGAGGATCTTTAGATCAAAATACAGGTGATTACAGAGGTTATTCTAATTTTACTGTAACTATTGATTCAGATGTAACAGGCAATGTTTACGGTCGTAGAAGTGTTTCTGGAAAAGATGCTGAAAAAGCTAGTGTCACAATAACTAACGGAATTGTTAGTAAAAATGTTTACGGCGGTTATGTTGAATTAGAAGATGCTGATGTATCTAGCAACTCTGTTACCATAAAAGGTGGAACAATAGATGGTTCTGTTTTTGGCGGGTATATGGAAACAGCCTATGGTGAAACTTCCAGCAACTCTGTCACAATCAGCGATGGAACAGTGAATGATTCTGTCTTTGGCGGTATGTCTTACGCGGACAATGTGACCAGTAACTCTGTATCAATCAGCGGCGGAACTATAAAAGGAGATATTTTTGGGGGAAGTTCTGGTTCAGGTGATGCCACCAGCAACTCTGTCACCATAAGCAGCGGATTAATAAATGGTTCAGTTTATGGAGGGCGTTCTAGGTCAGGTAATTCTTTCAGTAACACTGTTACCATCAGTGGAGGAAAAGTAGGTGGTTCTGTTTGGGGAGGAATAGTAAAAGATGGCACTGGTGATGCAGCAAGCAACAGCATAAATATAAGCGGAGATTCTACATTAATTACTGATTCTGTTTATGGTGGCTATATAGATTCAGGTTCAGGTAATGCCACCAACAACTCTGTCACCATAAGCAGCGGATTAATAAATGGTTCAGTTTATGGAGGGCGTTCTAGGTCAGGTAATTCTTTCACTAACACTGTTACCATCAGTGGAGGAGAAGTAGGTGGTTCTGTTTGGGGAGGAATAGTAGAAGATGGCACTGGTGATGCAGACCATAATTCTGTTACTATAACCAATGTAACGATATATGGTTCTGTTTTGGGGGGAAATGTTTGGGAAGGAAAGGGTGATGCTGCTGCCGATAGTAATTCCGTAACCATCAACGGTGGAACAGTATATGGTGATGTTTTTGGAGGTGAGGTGGCAGAAGGTAGTGGAGATGCTTCTAGAAACTTAGTCACTATCAATGAAGGTATTGTAGATTCTGTTATTGGTGGGGAGGTTTGGGATGGTAGTGGAAATGCCACTAGTAACTCCGTCATTATCAGTGGTGGAACTGTGAATGATTCTGTTTATGGCGGTTTTACAGATGGTTCTGGCGATGCCTCTAACAACTCTGTTACCATCAACGGCGTAACAGTAAATAATGTTGATACAGATTGGATTGAATCCCCTGCCGGTTCGGGAATTTGGGTAATGAATCCTAAGCTGACAGGTGGCTTTAGCACTTCAGGCGCGGTTATCGGTAATCAGGTCAGTATCACAAACGCTGCTTTAGGTGGTAATTACCCTTCAGTGTGTGGAGGTTATTCTCGAACAGGTAATGTCAGCAAGAATGTAATAACCGTTGAAAGTGAGAACTCTAACCTATACGTTTACGGTGGTTATGGTGAAACAGGAGCCGTTGGCGGTGATACTGCTGCAGATGGTAATATTGTAACTATTAAATCTGGTGAAGTTTATTATGTTGTAGGTGGACATTCAACCAGCGGAGATATTAAAAATAATAAAGCTGTCATTGAAGGCGGAACGGTAGACAATTTTGTTGCAGGCGGCTATGCTGGTGACGGCTCAAGTGATGGCGGTGCAGTAAGCAGCAACGTAGTTAATATCAGCGGCAGTAATACAACAATCAGTGGTACCGGTGACCATTCTGGCGTTTATGGTGGCTATAGCATTTCCTATACAAAAGCAGTAATTGATAACCATGTAACCATTGGCGATGGGGCAACTGTTAATACGAATGTTTATGGTGGTTACGCAAATAGATTTTGTGATTCAGCTAGTAACTCTGTCTCTTTCAGTGGCGGAACTGTGAGTTCTGTTTACGGTGGGTATTCTGATGAAGGTAATGTAACCAGCAACTCTGTAAACATAAGTGGCGGAACTTTTAATGCTGACAGCAATATTTACGGTGGCTATACTTATAATGAACAAGGTTCCTCAGTTGTTTCAGACAATATAGTTAATATTACAGGCAGTGTGGCAGGCCTGGATGACGTTGATATATATGGGTATTATTTCGAAGAAGGTTCTGGAACCCACTCAGGCAACGAACTGCATATCGGCAGAGCCGTAGACTATGACGGTGAAGGCAACATTCAACGAGATTCTGAAGGAAATATAAAATATAAAAGTGATTCTTCAACTATATGGCATGGTAAAAGCAGTGATGGCACAGTTAATAACAGCATAAATAAA
>JAEEGL010667751.1_pt1 | contig 12883 bp, 10 predicted proteins | sample 9134231 | NCBI WGS metagenome assembly JAEEGL01 (sample SAMN16246548, study PRJNA631951) | gut metagenome | biome: gut microbiome; feature: rumen; material: fiber-attached | host: Bos | place: Iran: Karaj | collected 2018-10
GTAGAAATTTTTGAAGTCCTCCGTGACAACGGTTATGTGGTTTTCGATGAGATCGCGGCTGTTTTTGTATCTCGCCTTGAACTCCGTCAATCTGACCGTCGATCCGTCTGTCGCGTTGAAAACAGAAAGTCCGGTGCCTGTTGCATATACGAATTTTGAATAGCCGTCAAATGTATAAACGCATGTCACGTCGCTTAAAATGACATCGTCGCCTTCGTTTGTCTCTCTTACGAGCTTGCCTGTGAGGTCAAAGTATTTATATGTTGAATCGACTGATCTGAATACTTCGTACGGGACAGCCTGCTCAAACGGACACGACAGCTCAGTCAAAACTCCGCCCGTAACAGAAGCGCCGTCAGATCTGCTTGCGACAAAACTGTATACCGTTTCTTCCTTTTTGAAGAAAAGCGAGAAAGTGTCATGCATCGCGGTGTAATTGTATTTTCCCTCCTGAGTGGGCAGGCAGAGCTCTGTCACTCCGTCTGCAAGTATCCTGTGAACGCCTTCTTCAACAGAGTAGATGCTGCACGTTTTGTCCTGATTTTTAAGAGCGATCTGCCCGAACTCAGACTCGTAAAATGCGGAAACATTTTCCGCGACATATCTCGTTTCGCCCGCTTTATAGACGAAAACGGTATTGGAGTAAACGTAGCCTGTCGCGTAAACTATGTAAGAACCGTCCGGGGCGATCGCGAAACTGTCGACTTTTTCGTCGATCTTCATAGCTGTCTTAGTCTCGAAATCGCACAGGAAAAGTATATTGATCTTATTGAACGTGAGAAGATAAGCGGCTCTGCTGCCGTCCGCGGACAGCCTGAAATTGCCCTCGCGGAGAAGAACCTCGAAGACCTTTGCCGGAGCGTCTGAATTAACAGAATACCCGCTCGGAAGGAGATCGACGAAATCTCCTTTGTACATCATCTGAATGTTGCCGTTGACTACCGAAAAAACAGGATGAACGTCATTGCCTTCGGAGAAATTGCAGTCCGCGAAAAGAACGGGAGCGTCCTTGGCTTCTTCCTTAGGCGGCGTAAAAACTTTTGTGCTGAGAAATTCGTCATAATTCGGGAGGAATACGATTATCACCAGGCATACTAATATGACCAGTATGAATAAAACTACATTTAAAAACTTTTTCATGGGAATATCTTTCCTCCTGCTTTCTTTTGTAAGGTCCGGACTTGTCTCGATCCCGCTGTCCGGAACGTTCCTGCTTTGTTATATTATATCAAGCAAAGACAGTGCGTTCAAGTTGAATAATTTTTCTTTTTGAGCGTCTGAAAGAGGCAGCGATTCGACGTATTTTACAGATTCCGCGGGGTTTTCCCACGGGCAGTCGCTGCCGAGCATAACACGGTCCTCAGAGTGCCTGTTGTATATCTCCATAAACAGCTCTTTTGAAAGGCCCATCGTTTTACACATCGCTGTATCGAACCATACGTTAGGAAGTCCGGCAAGCAGATCTCTGACCTGTTCCCACATGTTCAGACCGCCGAAGTGCGCGAGTACCATCTTCATATTCGGAAAGTCGAGGGCGACCTGTCTGTTCATCAAAGGCGTCGAATGTATATCGTTTGGGGAATAGCAGTCCCAACCGGCGTGAAAAACTATCGGAAGTCCTATCTCGCTGACCTTCTCATAAAAAGGATATATCCTCTTCTCATTCGTGTAAAAACCCTGATAATCGGGATGCACCTTGATCCCTTTTATTCCGAGTGTTTTTATCCTGTCGAGCTCATCGAGAGCATCGTGAGAGAGCGGATTCACTGAACCGAAGAAGACCATTTTGCCGTCGTACATTGCGTTGTCTTCGGCACATATGTTGTTGATCGTCGTGTGCGCGGTGAGGCTGGTCGCGATATTCAATGACACGCACATATCTATCCCGAATTCTTCAAAGCGAGATATCGTACCGGAGATCGTTCCGTCTGTCACAGGAGTGATCCCTGAAAATCCCTGAAGCCTTGCGAGCGCTTTTGAGGCAATCTTCTCCGGGAATGTATGAGTATGAAAATCTATTATCATCGGCAGATTTTTTTGATCCATTTTTTCGGCCTTTCGACAAAATCGGCGCGTTTTTCGATAAAACCCGCGAAAATAATTATACACCTGTTTTGATTTTTGTGACAGTCTGCCCGGGAAATATCGGGTAAAAAAATCCCGCAAGCGTTAACTTGCGGGACAGTCTGGAGCCACTGGTCAGAATCGAACTGACAACCTGCTCGTTACGAGTGAGCTGCTCTGCCTTTGAGCCACAGTGGCGAGACGAATGATATTTTAACACAAAAAACGAAATAGTCAATATCAAAATCGAACAAATTTGAAATATTTTCCGCTCGTTCGCCGCTTTATTTCCGAAAAAAGATTTCCGCGAATAACGGGAAAATGACCTCCGCGTTTTTTTGCGCGAGGCACGCTGGTAAAATTGCCGCAGAACCGAGGGAGGTGGTTTTGTGGAAGCTGAGAAAAAGTACAGGCTCACTGACAGGTTTCTCAAGGATGAGGAATTTTCTTCAGAGAAGAACGTCATCAGAGGACTCGATACTGCGACCGGGGGACGTGTACTGATAAAGAGATGGGAGAGCGGATCGTACAGGGGGATCAATGAGATCGCTCAGCGCTCGAAGATGTCTTTTGAAAATATTACGCCTTTTGTGTGCAGCTTTGAGGAGGAAAGCTACAGGTATATGGTGTGCAAATGGGCAGAGGGGAAAAGTCTTGAGGAGTACATCGCCGAAGGCGGGACGTTTGAGGAGAAGGAGGCGCTCGGCGTATTTTACGAGATATGCAGGACGATCGTATATCTGGGGGAGCATGAAAACGGGCCTGTCATTTTCAACGATCTGAAGCCGGGCAATATCATAATCGAAGAAAAGAAAGAAACGGGTGGTAGAAGTTTTTCTGTGAAACTGATCGATTTTGAGGCTTGCGTGCGCGCAGGAGACGCTGAAAAAAACAAATTCAGGCTTTTCGAGACCATTCCCGTAGGTTCGTATTTTTTCAGCGCCCCCGAGGTCCTTTTGGGTAAAAGCACGATCTTTTCCGACGTCTACTCTGCGGGAGCGGTGCTCGGATGCATGCTCTACGGAAAGGATTTTTACGAGAAAACGGAGGAATGCCTGAGAAACGGAAAAACGGCTCTCGCGACGATGATCAGGGAATGTATGGTGAGGGAAGAACCTTTCAAAAGGGTCTCTCCGAGGAGACTGCTCGAGAAGATCGAAGGGTATATCGCAACAGGGACTTATGACGAAGAGTCTTTGCCGGAATCTGAACCTGAAAAAGAGGATCAAAAGCTTTCAGAACGCACTGAGACTGAGAAAAAACAGATCGAAGAACGGAAAGAAGAAAAAAAGATCAAAAACGTAAAAACGACTGAAAATATGCAGACAGAGGCGCAAAAACAACCCAAAAAGGACAAAAAAGTCTCGGAAAAGTTTAAATTCGCGAGCAAACTGTCGGTCTGTACCGATGACAATCTGTGTTTCGCGACGGAGCTTGCCTTCGCGTGCGCGGAGGATTTCAAGATGAAGACGCTGCTGGTGGACTCTTTCACGCACAAGAACAGGATCAAGTCGTTCATGCTCGCGGATACGGTCACGGAGCAGGAGGATTACAGCTACGGAGCTTACGGGCTGGAGACGTGTCTTTTCGGTGACGTCGACATGTGGTACAAGAGCGGTTTTATCGGTAAAACGGAAGGCAGCGGGAACCTTTTTACAGGCACGAAGCAACTTCTGGAGGAGATCTTTTCGAGAAACGACAAGCTGGACGATTTCTATGCCTGGGCTTACAAACATTTCGATGCCCTTATCCTCAATATGTACAAAAATACGCGCGAGACCATAAGGGAGGAAGTGATGCGGCTTTTCGATTTCGTGATAATCGCTTCTGAACCGAATATCGACGATCTGGAGACAGCTTGCGAGCACTACACAGAACTTTCGAAAAAGGGGAAAGTGTACAAAAAGAACGTGAAATATGTCGCCTGGGACTACAAAAAGGAGCAGAGCCTTCCCGAAAAAGGCATTACTTACCTTACGGGAGAGGACAGATATCTCGGTGCGATCAGCTATGATAACGAGCGTTACAGAAGGAGAAATACGAGGGAGAAGCCTGAATTTTACGGTAAAAATACATATGTCAGAGAAGAATATGACGGCATCCTCAACAAGATGCTTTTCGGAGGAGAGAAATGAAGAAGAATCTTTTGCTTAAAATAGCAGTCGTACTGCTCGCCATGGCACTCGTCGCGGGTATATATACGTTATTCGTGATACCGTCAGTCAGAAAGGAAGAGCAGGAAAAGAGCAAAAAAGAGATCGCCAGGATAACGGAAATGTACGTTTCCGTACCGATATACAACGGAGAGACGCCCCTCGTAAAAGGGACGCTGATGACTGAAGCGCTTGCCGGACTTTTTACCGCCATGAAGGTGCCGGCGGCGAGTCTGAACGCTGAAATGCTGACGGACATCGGAACATCGTACGGTTTTCAGCTCGCGGGCACACTCAGCAAGGGGGAGCCGCTCACGATCGCGAACCTCGAAAGGGCCGATCTTGAGGAAAACGAAGAGGAAAGACTCAAGGAATTCGCCGTATCGAGCCTCGTGTGCGAGAAGGTGGTTCCGGGAACGTATATCGATGTTGTTGTTAGGTACGAAGACGGTACATATGACGTTGTCCTGGTCAAGAAGAGGGTCCATGACGTGAGGCAGACGGCTGACGCCGAAGGCAATTATACCGTTGTGATTCCTGTAACAGAGGGAGAGTATGCGGACATGCTCGCAGCCCGAAAACTCGGAGAACTTGATACGAGACTGTATCTGGACGAAAAACACCCCGCGTCGACAGCTACATTCGGAGAGAAAAGATCTTGAGAGAAGGGGCAGAGCTTGAATGGACGAAAAGAATACTCGAAAACGCTCTTACGGATGCTGACCTGTACAGGAGGATACGCGGAACGGGTCAAAGGGAGGCAGAACTTGCAGTGGCTTCATTTTCGGAAGTCAAGGACAGTGCCGCACTCGGAGACAGACAGGCCAGGGATAAGATAGTCGGATATTTTTCCGAAGTCATTGAAAATCAGGCGGGAGGAAATCTTGCGAGGGTTCTTGCGGGACTCGTTGATTTTGAAAACATCGAAAACAACGAAGACGACGTGATCTTTGAGATGCTTACAGACGGAGAGAGCTTTGCGAATGTACTTGCGAAGTACGCGGAAGAAGACATTTTTGACAGCGAAATGCTCAGAAAAGCGGTAAAAACAGAGAATTCCGAAGGAAGAATACAAAAAAAGTATTTAAAACGGGAGGAAAAACTCAGATTTGTAGCCGAGAGAATGTACGCATATGTTTACGGACAGGACTGCATCGATTCGCTGCAGTATCAGGATATCAACGAGATCGGAATGCTCAGCGCAAACTATATCTATGTGATATTCAGAGGCAGAAAGGTGAGACTTCCGTTTCTCCGGATGGCGGACACAAGCGTATTGATAAACATCCAGAAGAAGACGACACAAAATTCCGCTCTCAATTTCGACAGGCAGAATCCGATCCTCGTGACAGCGAAAAACAACTCAAGCAGGATCTCTGTCGCCGCGTTTGACGTCACTCCTTTTGATTCGGACGTTTATTACAACGAGAGGATATTCAACCTTAACGTTATAACGCTCGAGGAAATGAGGGACAGATTCGGAACGATAGACGGAGATATCTACAGGTTTCTCTGCATGAATCAAAGGGGAAGAGGAAGTTTTCTGGTGACGGGCTCTGACATGGGCGTCGGGAAAAGTACTTTTTTACTCGCAATGATCGAAAAATACCCGGATTATTGGGGAATAGGCGTTCTGGACGCTCAAAATGAGCTGCAGACAGGTTTGAAATACCCCGGTAAAAATGTCATAACGCTCGTCGAAAACAGCAAAAAGACGCTCTCTCAGTGCTTCGCATACCTCCTTAAAACGTCAAGAGATATCATTGTCGTAGGAGAGATAACTCTTCCGGAGGAAGTGTCGGAGATGATCAACGCGGCGATGAGACTCAATGCCGGAGTTTGCGGAACGATGCACTCTCTTTCGCCCGCGGAGACCATACCGAATCTCAGAAATCTTATGCTGAGGACGGATATGTACAACTCAAAAGATGCGGCAGAGGATGACGCCGCCGGAGCGATCGATCTGGTGATACACCTTCGGAGACTTGCAAAAGGCAGGATAGTTGCGGAGACGATACATGAGATATGTCTCCCCGATGAGGAGTTTCTGTCAGATCAGCTGATCGAAACGGAGAAATGGCAGGAAAATGAGGAAAACGAGGAGTTCTTACGAAAGACGCTTTTGAAACTGAAGATAATGTCCGAAAGGAGCAGACTTTCGGGAAAGAGGTATGAGATGAGAAAGCTTTTCGCGTACAATGCCTCGAGCGATTGCTGGGATTCTTTCATGTCACCTTCGGAAAAGTATTTCAGAAAGATGGAAAGATATGTCGGAGCCGAAGAGATCGGCGATATCAGAAAAATGTTCTCGGAACGGAGGAAAAAAGCGAATGAAAATTGACGGATATTTTGTGATCTTTATCGCTTTGCTTCTTGCGGGAGCGGCCTCTTTCGCGGCATTCCTGATCGTCGGGATACTCAAAAGGAGGGAGACAGCGAAGGTCGGAAGCATTGAGCGGCAAAAGGTTTTTACCGCGAAAAACGGGAAAATCAAGGATTTTTTGAGCAAAAACAAGTACATTTCTTCGTTTATTCACGAAATGGCGCTCAGGTTTTCAGTATTCAACACGAAAAGCACAGCGTACAACGAAGGAATTGCCGTGACGAGCCTTCTGGCTTCCGCGATCCTGACAGTTTCCTTTTCATGCATCATGACCGCCGCCACTTATCCTCTCTGGTATATGGGAGCTGTCTATTCGCTTCTTTTCGCCGGAGGCATAGCGCTTTTGTTTGTCGGTATTTCCGAAATATCGGTGTCGGCTTTTACGAAGCATCTGCCCGAGACGCTCAGAATACTCAATTCAAGATATGCGAGCCGAGGAAACATTATGAAGGCGATAGCGGCGAGTATGGACGATTTTCAGCCGATAGTAAAAAGGGAGATGATCAGGATCTATGACGCTCTGAAGCAGAACGACATGGAGAAGATAAGATCGACTTTTGCTGAGACGGAGGAAAAATACGCGGGAGAATACGTGACTTTGATGCTGGAACTCATCAGCCATGCATATTACAACGGGGGAGACGATGTGGTAAAAGCGCAATTTGATACTGTCACGGAGGATGTCATAGAAGAGCTTGAAAACAGGAAGGACGTAAGACAGGCATCTCTGGGATATTCCGTAATGTCACTTTTATTCATACCTCTCCTCCCTCTGGCGGCGGCTTTTAACAACAGCATACTCGAAAGCTCGTCTTCGGAATACTATGTCGGGATCACCGGAACGATCTATGCTGCCGTCTATATTGCGTCTGTATTTCTGCTGATTTTGACGATTTTTCTGCTCGAAAGGAAGGAAAAGTGATGAAAAAGCTTAAAAACAATCTCATTTTCTTTTTTGTTGCTCTGGCAGCGGGAGCGGCGATAATCGTTACGAACAAGCTTGCAGGCGTAGGTGAAAACGTCAATATTGCCCTTCAGATCACGGTCGCGCTTTGCGCCGCGTGCATATCGTTTTTCATTCCGGAACTGATAACGAAGCTTGTGAAAAGCAGAGAAAAGAGCAAAAAGGCGAGAGAGCTGCGGTTCCTTAAAAAGCTTTTCGTAATAAGCGGAAGCGTAAAACCGGCTGATTTTGTGAGAGTTATCAAGACGCTCATACCGAGGTCATTTTACTATCGGGAACTGCTTGAAAACATTCTCGAAAACCATAAAAAGAGCAACATGAATATGGAGATATTTTACACGAATCTGCTCAAAGAGACTGACGATCTCGCCTTGAAACTCTTTTGTGAAAAGCTCAATATGGCCGCGAATTACGATTTTGACAAGGCAGTAAAAAGCATCGAAGAGGATTTCGAGAGGGAACAGAGAGAATATGCCAGATTCGTGAAAAAGAAGATCGAGATCATCAATATCGTGGGCGTAGTGGGAATGTTTCTGATCATCACGATCCTCATGCTCTGGCTTTTGGGACCGTGGCTTTCGATGCTCACTCTCGAAGATTATCTGTGACAGGAGGCTTTTATGGAAAAAATCATTTCTGAAATAGTCATAGGCGCTCTTTTTCTGGCGCTTTTGGTGAGCGTTATACCGCTCTACCGCGCAAATCAGGAGCTCGTCTCCGAAATGGCGGGACAGGCAGATTACAACGAAAAGATCAAGGAGATCATAAAGCCCGACATACCTGACCGCGAGTGGATATGCGGCTCGGATGTCATCGCGGCAATAAGATTTTACGCGTTCGATCCTGATGTGTCTGTCACTGTAAACGGACAGAGCGGCAGCAAAACCTTTTTTGACACGGATTACGACGAAAGCGACTACCGTGTAAAAAGAGAAAAGAATTATTATTCGTTTGTGTATGACATAAACGGAAAACCAAGATTTATTTTTGTGGAAGGAGTTTAAAAAATGGAGAAAGTAATAGCAACGATAGTAATAATCGTTTTGACGCTTGGCCTTATAAGCTATGCGATCATCGGACAGATCGGAGGCTTCAAGGACGCGTCTGACTCGGTAACTACAGAACAGGCGAAACTCAACGCGGTTCTCAATGAATCTGACGTCATTTCGGGACAGGGAGCGAAGAATTATGTGAGACAGGGCGTAATCATCGGATACGAAGTCTACCTTGGATCTCAGTCGAATGACAACCTCGTGACAACTTCGAACCTCGATACAAAACTGGATGAAGGCGGCCTTTACAAAGTCACGAAGTTCTACGAAAGTGCCGGAAGCACCAGTATCGACTATATTGTTGTCACACCCTGGCCGGCTGCGGCGTAAGAGTGACTCGTGCAGAAACAGTTTGAGGACGGTTTGTCCTGACGATCGTTTTCCCGTGATCGGATCATTTGATCTTAAGAAGAAAGGGCCGGTGTAAAAATGAGCGCTAAAATTATCGGAAGCGTCATATCTTGCGCAATGCTTTCATTCCTTGTACTTGTGACTGTGTCGTTTTACATTTTTGTCGCGGAGGATGAGAGAATAAGCGATATATGCTATGACTACGCCGAGACAGTGAGCACAAAAGGAGAATTTTCGGAAGAAAACTACAGACTTTTTTACGAGGCCCTTTCAAAATACGGAGATTTCACTGTAGATCTGGTGCTCGAAACGCGGGATGAAAACGGATATCGGGACGTGTTTTACGGATACGATCATGTCGTCGGCGCGACGCTCAAAAGGGGAGATCTAGTGACGATCGCCGTTTACTGTACGGACGCGTCTTTGGTTGAGCGAATGGTCGGAAGGCAGGTCAGATGCTCGGCGATAAAAAGGGCAGTTATAGAGTGAAATAAAGGAGACTGAAAATCATGCAGGAACTTTTTACATGGCTTGCTGCCGCGATACTCACTGTGACTGTATTTTTCTCCGGGTTTACAGCGAAGACGAGCTGCATAAAAAAGCGCTCAACAAAGCAGGATATGAATCTTGCGGGAAAGATGCTTTCATCTTACTGTTCCGTCAGTGATACTATCGAGATAGATGATCAAAAATACACCGCGAAACTGCGCTCCCTGCTGGGGAATGAGGACTTTTGCGGAACTGTCTTTCTCTATCCGAAGCAGGTCGTCGGCATCAATACAGGGGGGACGAGATATGAAGAAGATATACCCTCAGACAAGATCGGAAACAGCGGCTATCTGAAGATCGCGGCGAGCAGAATGGCAGGAAAAATCGCAGGATATGATGACGGTTCGGAAGGAAAAATAATGATAGAGGCGTCGAAAAGCGGAGAAGGCCTGTACAATCAGATCGAATGCGACGGGGTAACGGTGTTTCTTGTAACAAAGGACGACAGCTTCGTTGCCGTGAGCGGCTTTACTGTCACGAAGGAATAAAAGCGATAACTGCATAGCTGACAAGACAATAGCAGCAGATCGAGATCGGATCCGCGCTCGCAGAAGCAGGACTCAATACGGTTTGCCTCGCGGCGGCTGTTGCAAAAAGAAAAGATCTTTCGCAGAATAATCAAAAACGAAATGATCTGATCTGAATGATCGGCAAAAAAATGCAAAAAACAGCTCTTCGAAAAGAAGGGCTGTTTTTTGTTAAATGAAGACCGACCGGGGCATAATAAGGAAGCTGACCGGGCAACCTGTTGAAGCAGGATGAACCGTTAGAGAAAGTTGACATTTTAATCGTTTATCAATATAATCCTCATAAACATTTTCATCGATCCCGGGAGGATACGAAAAATGAAAAGACGCTTAGTCTCTTTTTTCCTTGTGGCTGTAATGCTTTTCTCAGGCTGCGCAGGCACTGATAAACAGGACGTTCCTTCAAAGACTGAATACAAAACAGATCCTCCCGCGACTGATACCGGAAAAGAACAGGATCAGACTGAGGAGCCGTGGGATGACGACGGAAAATTTGTTTATGTCAGCGACCTCGAATATGTCAGCTGGAAGATGTACAGGGCGACTTCTGACGACAAAAAGCCGAGATATGTGCCGAATTTCAACGTAAACGAGCAGGGCGGCAAGATAACGATCGCAGGTGCTCAGTACGAAAAAGGCATCAGAACGCATCCGGACGAGGACGGATTCGGAGACATAGTCTATAATATCGAAGGGCTCGGATTCAAAACATTTAAATCGGCAGTAGGCAAGGATAGCGGCTCGACAGGCGGAGGAGATATCTACTTCCAGGTCATCGGAGACGGAAATATCCTTTGTGAATCGGAGCAGCTGTTTTACGGTCAAAGCGAAACGATATATGCCGATATAAGAGGCGTAAAAATACTCACACTGCGCGTGCTCATGGGTACTGACATCTATTGCGATTCCTGCGCATGGGCAGACGCGAAATTGTGTAATGAAAAAATACCTGAGGATAAGAAAAAGGAAAGGGTGATCTATGTGACGAAAAAAGACACAAGAACGATGACAGAGAGATATCTGTCGTATTTTGAGGAACCCGGATCTTTCCCTGTATCTTTCAAATACGGGGATGAAAAGTTCAGCGGATTCGACGACAGGAATTTCCAAAAGGTCAGTGACAAAAAAGGAACGGGCAGAAACTCCGAAACGAGAACGCTCGTGTTCAAGCTGAAGAAAACAGACCTGCAGATAACAGTCGAAGGAGCGTATTACAGGGACTACGACGCGTGCGAATGGACCGTTTATTTCGAAAATACGGGTAAAAAGAACACAGAAGTCCTCTCCGACATTCGCGGAGCCGATATGTTTTTCTTCGGTGAAGATCCGATCATCTACGGAATGAAGGGCGACATAGAAGCGCAGTTTGCGTCGTATACAAACGACTTGACCGCACCTTTGAAAGTCAGAAATACCACGGGAAGACCGACCCATACGACGACGCCGTATTTCTGCCTTGCGTTCGACGGAGGCGGTTACAATATAGCGGTAAGCTGGCAGGGATGCGTTGCGGCAGATTTTACCAAAGTGAAGACAGAAAAAGGCGAAGGCGGCGTGTATTTTACTGACGGACAGTACGGTCTCTGCACATATTTGAAACCGGGAGAGAAGATCAGGACTCCGATGACGGCCATCCAGGAATACGCCGGAACGAGGACGGAAGCGATAAACAAATGGAGAAAATGGTATTTCGACTGCAATCTGCCGGAGGGGTGGACGCCTGTCATCACAGCGTCGAGCTCATGGCTTTACGGGTGCATGGCGGACGCAGATACGAAGAGCCAGCTCGATTCGATAGACAGATATGCAAGTGAAGATATCGGTCTGGATTACTGGTGGATGGACGCCGGATGGTACCGGTCTCCGACTTTCGGAAAGATCGGTTCATGGGTCGAGTCGGGCAACTACAACGTCGATACGGAAAGATTTCCCGAAAAATTCGCAGATATCACTGAACACGCACATAAAAAGGGACTCGAAGGGACGATACTCTGGTTCGAACCGGAGATCTTCAGGACGTCTTTCAAAAATATGAAGAAAATATATCCGGAATTCAAGGAGGAATGGACGCTCGGAGAAAGTTCTTCTCTGTACGATCTGGGCAACCCGGAAGCCGTGAAATTCCTCGCGAAAAACGTATTGAAAGTGCTGAAAGAAGGCAACATAACCGTTTACAGACAGGACTACAATATCGATCCTGCGGGTGCATGGGCGGCTCATGACGAGGGGAAAGACAGAAAGGGAATAACAGAGAATCTGTACTGCCAGGGATATCTGAACTTCTGGGATACTCTTCTTTCGTCTGTTCCGGGTCTTAAAATAGACAACTGCGCATCCGGCGGCGGCAGGCTTGACCTCGAGAGTCTCAGGAGATCTGTTCCTCTTCACAGGACGGATTTCGATCAGGAAGAAAGCGAGATCGTACAGACGATGAATATGTCGCTGTACGAATGGATTCCGTTCAACGGCGGACCTTCAAACAGCACTGTATCGACGACGGTGCGGAAATATATGCTGAGGTCCGTTTTTAATTCGTCCGTGACACTGAACTACGATATCAGAAACGACAAACTCGCATGGAAACTGCTCTCCGGACTTGTCAAGGAACTGAAGATCGCACAGCAGTACTATGACAATGATTATTATGCGCTGACGGAATGGACGAGAGATAAGGCGAAATGGCTCGCGTGGGAGTTCGTTGACAAAGCAAGGAACGAAGGCGTAATGGAAGTCTTCAGGAGATCGAAGTGCAATAACGCCGAGCAGACGCTGTTCCCGAAAGGGCTGAAGGACGGAACGGATTACTATTTCTGCGATTTCGACGCCAAGACAGTCACGAA
>JAEEGL010890598.1_pt1 | contig 12883 bp, 11 predicted proteins | sample 9134231 | NCBI WGS metagenome assembly JAEEGL01 (sample SAMN16246548, study PRJNA631951) | gut metagenome | biome: gut microbiome; feature: rumen; material: fiber-attached | host: Bos | place: Iran: Karaj | collected 2018-10
CCGAATGGTTCGCAGGCTTTCTCAAGGAGCATCCGCAGGTACATTTCCGCATCCTCGACGGCAACAGCGACGACCTGATCGAGAAAATGCGCGGCGGCCTGATCGGCCTCGCCGTGATCACGGCGCCCTACGACCAGCAGCTCCTGAACAGCTTCCAGGTGGGGCAGGAGAGGATGGTGGCCCTGATGCGGCGTGACCACCCGCTCGCGGAACGCGAGGGCGACAGCCTGGAGATCGAGGACCTGCTGCCGGAGCCGCTCATCGTGCCCAGCCGGAAGGCGCACATCGATACGATCCGCCGCTGGTTCCGCAGAACGGGCCGGAATCCCGAGATCATCTGCGAAATGGACAACTATCTGGACGCGGCGGCTCTCGCCGGGCGCGGCGTCGGGATAAGCCTTTTCCCGCAGACCGCCTACATCCTGAACGATTTCCTGGTGTCAAAGGAGATCAAGGCGCCGTACACTGCGGTCGATTATCTCTTTGTGTGGAGGAAGGGGCACCAGCTCTCGCTGCTGGAGGAGACCTTCATCGACTTCGTCAAGAGCCGCTACGGGCTGTAATATAACAGGCAGGAAATAAAGGACCGCCCGGCCTGAGGCCGGGCGGTCCTTTTTAGTGCAGATGGTTTTTCGAGGTGACGGGCTTTACGGCACGTTCACGACGCCGGCGAAGAGCGGGATTTCGTTCGCGCCGGTGATGAGGATGAAGAACGGGTGGTCGAAGATGAGATCGATCTCATCCTCGAGCATGGCGCTGCCGGCCAGCATTTCGACGTAGGAGGCGGCGCTGACACCTTCCTCATCCATGACAAGGCGCGTGCCCTGCTTTGCTTCCTGCAGGTAAACACCGGGTTCGTCGGTGATCGGCGAGTAATCCGCTTCTCCCGCGGTGAAGGCGGTGTGGATCCCCTTCTTCACCAGGACGGCAGTCAGATCCTGCTGGCAGCTGATGTCCAGTTTCGGCACGGTCAGATTGACTCTGGCAAAGGCGCCCGTGATCCCGCGGGTGGTATTGCCTTTCAGAAAGACGCCATCACTGTTGGGCGCGAAATAATCGCGTTCGTCAAAACGATAGGAGAGGAACTGCCGGAAGGATTCTTCCTGCATCATTTCCTGTACACTGGTGCCTTCGTCGGGCAGGAAGAGCCAGACATTGCCCTGAAATGTATCCTTTTTGATGAACTTGTAACGGTCGGCGAAGAAATACTCGTTTCCCGTCCAGTCCGAGTGCATCATATCCACGGTGATGTCGCCTTCGGGAGCGTGGAAGGTGTCGGGCTTTGTTTCCTGCGGATCAAATTCGTTCCCCCATTTTGTCTCGTGCCAGACCGTGCTGATAAGGGCCAGTGCGGTTCCGGGACCCATTTCGATATTTTTTACCTGATCGGCAAGCAGTCCGCCGGTCATGTCGTTGATCCATTTCTGCAGGAGACTGTTGTACTTCTCCGAACCCATTTCGCCGCGGAAAGCGGAGGCATAGTAGCTGTCGGCGAGGCGCTTCAAGGTATCGGTACGGTAACTTAGCGTATTGTTCAGCCAGAGCGAGTTACCGAGGACGGTCTTCTCATAGCCATCGTCTTTGTAGCACAGGCCCCAGACCTTCGCGGCCTGATCGCGGAGCTGTTCAATATCCGCGGCGCCCAGGGCGTCCAGGATCTCCTGACGGGCCGCGCCGTCCGTGATCTCTGCCAGCATGGCGGTCGCCATGAAAATGTTGACCGGCGACATGACGGCGCTTTCCTGCTCCTGGTCGGAAAGGAGAAGGAGCATCATGTCGGCGAAGAAGCCGCGGTAGAGATCTGCCGCTTCCCTGCCGGCAGCCACTCGGGCGACGTAGGGCCGTTCTAGGAGCCCCGTGTTTGAACTTAATTCCTGCTCCCGGGTCCATTCCTCGGGATAAACGGGCTGCACGAGCGCTTCCGCCTTCTTCCCCGTATCGGCCGAAACGAGCTTCGTGCTGTCGGTATCGGGCGTGTTGTGCGCGGGCTTTCTCGTGATCATGAAGATCCCGCCGACCGTCACGGCCAGCGCTGCGGCAGCCGCGGCAAATTTGAAGAGGATCGTTTTCCGGCCGTTCTTTGCCCTGCGCAGCGCATCGGCGGAGGGCTCCCCGGCGGCTTCATTTAAGATCTCGTCATCCAGTTCGGTGATGGCGTCCATTAACTTATCAGCTTTCATTCTATCCACTTTTCCTTTTTTAAGAATGCCGCGAGTTTTTTGCGGCTGCGGGCAAGGCGCATCGTTACCTGTCCGTTTGTCATGTCCCAGCGGGCGGCCAGGTCGGCCACCGTATCCAGATACCAGTAGCGGCGGACGAACAGGTCCCGGTCGGGCTGCTTCATCGCGCGGACGAAGGTCCGGACGGCTTCGGCGAGCTGTTCCTGCTCGACCTGCCCGGCGGGATCGTTCAGGGCGGCGAAGCTGTCCTCCAGTTCCTCAAAGCAGACCATGCCTTCCCCGCCGCCGCGTTTCAGCGCATTGTTCCGGCGGAGATGGTCGATGGCGCGGCGCCGCGCGATCCGTCCGAGGAAGTTCGGAAGGCTCTCCGGCCTGTGCGGCGGAATGCTGTTCCAGGCTTCCCAGAGGCAGTCGTTCACGCATTCCCGGGCGTCCTCTTCATTTCCCAGGATCCTTCGGGAAATGGAAAGGAGATAGGCGCCGTAAACTCTTTCCGTTAAGGTCAGGGCCTCTTCGTCCCGCTGCAGGAACAATTCGGTTATGCGGCCGTCGTCCATGTGGTTCTCCTTTGTTCTAAAGCGCTTTCACCCATGCAGTCGCAGGGGAAGAATGAATGTAACAAAAAAGGCGGAAAAACCGCCTTAAAGTCCTAACAGACTCAGCAGGCCGGGGAGGCCTTCGGTTTCGAAGACGTCCTTGTAGTAGCCGAGTTCGTCCTTGATCATGGCATCCATGCTGCGCATGCCGATGAGTTCGACCGGGGCGCAGTCATCGGTGAAGATGTGATCGCCCTTGCCGACTGCGGTCAGATCCTGCCGGACCGTGAGCATTTTGGTCTTCAGCTCGCCGTCCGCCAGAGCTGCGGTCCCGGCTTCGAGCGCGGCGGCCGGATTGCTGAGGGAGGCGAACATTTCCCGGTTCGTGGTCCACGGTACGTCCACGCTCACGGCATAGGGGAAGACCGAGGTCACGGTGTCGGAAAGGTAGGTGCAGATATCGTCCTCCCCGCCGCTGCCGCGCATGTTCATGTTCATGACCATGACGCCGCCGTCGGCCAGGTGGTCGCGCACCAGCGTGAAGAATTCGACGCTCGACATCTGGAAGGGGATCGTGATGTCCTGGTAGGCGTCCACCATGATGACGTCGTATTTCCTTTTGTCAACATTCAGGTAGGCGCGGCCGTCGTAGGTCGCGACCGGTGTCTTTTCATCTAGGTGAAAATAGGTATGCGCGAGCTCGGTGATCTTCCCGTCGATCTCCACGCCGCTCACGTCGCAGCCGGGAAAAAAGTAGCCGCACTGGGTCGCGAAGGTACCGGTGCCCATGCCGAGGATCAGCACGGAAGGCGTTTTCTTCCCGCTCATGACCGGCGCCGCCAGGGCGTAGTCGTAATACATGCCGGTGAAGCCCGGCTGCTTCATATACATGGACTGCACGCCGAACATGACGTTCGTGGACAGGACCGTTTTCTCTGCGTCGTCCTTGACCTGCAGGTAGTTGTAGATCGATTCGCCCTCGTAGGTCAGGTCATTTTCCCAGAAGGCAAAGTGCGAGCGGTGCCCGAAAATGCAGCAGAGCAGGAAAATGACGATCCCAACGACCGTGGCGGCCTTGTGCGTGCCGGTGCTGATGAAATAGATGAGCGCGAGGGCAATCAGGATGCCGGCGAAGATCAGGAAGGTGACGGAGGTCCCGACGCTCGGGATGGTCACGAAGGTGGGCAGGAAGGTGCCGATGATGCTGCCGATGGTATTGCAGGCGCCGAGACGGCCTACGGTGCGGCCGCCTTCATCGAGGCTTTCGATGGTCGCCCGGACGAGGCAGGGGGTCACCGTGCCCAGCAAAAAGAGCGGGAATACGAAAACGATCATGCAGCTCGCAAAGGCCGCCCAGATCAGGAAGTTCGTATTGATGGCAAGGACCAGCAGGGCGGAAACACCGAGGATCACGTACTTGCCGGCCACCGGGATCGCAGCGATCCAGACCGCGGCGATCAGGATGCGGCGGTAGAGCCTTGCGGGATCTGGGTCCTTATCGGCCGCACGGCCGCCGTAGAGGTTGCCGAGCGCCATCGCGATCATGATGACCCCAATGATGATGGTCCAGACGATCTGCGACGAGCTGAAGTAGGGCGCGAGCAGGCGGCTGGCACCGAGTTCGACGGCCATCACGGAGACGCCGGCGAAGAATTCGGTGAGGTAGAGGAACCATTTGTTCTGAAGAATGCGGTATTTCATATGTTTCAGGCGATCGGCGGGGCCGGTCAGTCCTCCTTCCGGTTAAGGTCGTATTCCATTGTCCGGGAGCGGGTCTTCATGCCCATGCTCCGGTAAAACTTGAGCGCGGCATCGTTGCCTTCCCAGACGTTCAGGGTGATGCTGCTGCAGCCGAGGCGCCGGGCTTCCTTCTTTACATGGTCAAAGAGGATGAGGCCGACGTGCTTCCTGCGTGCCCAGGCATCCACGCAGATGTCGTCGATGTAGAGAACGGTCTGCGGGACCATCATGGGCGGTGTCTGCGCCGGCCGCTTGATCTGGCAGAAGGCGTAGCCGCGCACGGCGCCGTCCTCCTCCGCGACGTAGATCGGGCGCTCGTCGTCCCGGTACATGCGGGCGAGGTCCTCCGCAGTATATTTGGTCGTCCCGGAAATGAAGATGTCCGGGCGGATCCAGGCGTGGACTTCCAGGACCTGGGAGAGAAGGTTCAGAATGGATTCGGTGTCGCCCTCGCAGGCGCGGCGGATGATCATGATAGGTTTCCTTTCCTCGGGGACGGCTCCGCATCCGGTGCAGACCTTTCTCGGAACGATTCACTTTCGTTCAAATGTTCCTCGAAAGCTCTCACCGGCCTGCTGCGCCGCTTAGATGCCCCTCACGTGTATCGCGTGCTTCGGGCACATTTCCTGGCAGCAGAAGCAGCGGATGCAGCGGCTGTAGTCATAAACGGGCGGCTGGTCCTTTCCTTTTTTGAAGTCCACGGCCTTGCCGGGGACGGGGCAGTGCGAGACGCAGACGCCGCATTTTACGCAGGCTTTCTTATCGATGTACGGCCGCTTCGTGACGTGGTTCAGGATGCCGATGCGCCGTCCCCACTTGCCGCCGTTCATGCCCGGGCGGCGATCGACGTTAAAGGCGGGATTGCCAAAGCGGGAGACGAGCTCCGCTGCGGTGACGGGTGTCACGGGGGGTTCCGCGCTGCCTTCGCCGGGGTCCGCGAGCAGCAGTTCAATATCCGCCTCTTCATGACGGCCGATCCCCAGGAGCTGTCCCTGTTCGCAGGTCGGGACCAGGCGGGGATCCAGGTTCACGAGGCGGCAGAAGGTCGCGTCGAGGGCAACCGGGTCGGCGGAGAAGAGAAGAACGTTCATGGGCACGGGGTCGCCGGATCCGGGACCGTTCCCCTCCATCGCGACGATCCCGTCCATCACGTGCAGGCGGATGTCGGTCTTCTGATGGATGTCCGCAAGCATGCGGGCAAAAACGTTCGGGTTCGGGTAGGTGACGTGTCCGGCGGCCTTGCGCATGCCGCAGATGAAGCCGTAGACGTTCTTGACGGCGCCGGTGATGCGCTCAAGCGCGTGGGTCTTCATCTTGCAGACGTTGACGACGGCGTCGGCGCGGGTGACTTCCTTTGCGAAGTAAAAACTCTTCGCGGTCTTTCCTTCGGGATATGCAGTCAGGACTTCCTCGTTCATTTCCGCTTCGCGGACGCCGAGCTCGCGGAAGGTCTCCGTAAGGCCGAGGCGCGCCGCGACGGCTTCACCCTTTCCGTGTCCGGGCGAGTCGCCGCAGGAAAGGTCCGCGCAGCCGTATTCACTGAGAAGGCGCAGGACCGCTTCGATGACCGCGGGATGCGTGGTCACGGCCTTATCCGGGTCGGCGGCGGAAAGATAGTTCGGCTTCACGAGGATCCGCTCCTCATGGCGGATGAAACTGCCGATCCCGCCGAGCGCAAGAACGCCGGCTTTAACGACCCGGTAAACGGTCTCTTTATCATAAGTGCTGCAGGGGACGACGATGACTTTGGATCTCGTATTCATTTCATTTCCTCAGGGCTGCCGGCGCGTCACGGAAAATGCCGGCGATAACAGGAAGAGTATAACAAAAAGGGAAAGACTTGACAACACTTGCCAATGCCCCGGAAAAGGATATAATGGAGACGGATCTTGCGGGAAATTGAAGCAACGGAAAGGAGATGCCGGATGAAGAACACGAACCGCCGCTTCTGGGCGGCACTCATCATCTTTTCCCTGACGGGGCAGATCGCCTGGGTCGTGGAGAACATGTACTTCAATGTATTCATTTACAAGATGTTCAATGCTTCGGCTGCGGACATCGCCCTGATGGTGCAGGCCAGTGCCATAGCGGCAACTTTGACTACGATTCTGATCGGGGCTCTGTCTGACCGCCTCGGGAAGAGGAAAATTTTCATGTGCGCGGGCTATATCGCCTGGGGAATCTCCATTCTTGCCTTCGCTTTCATCCGGACGGACGTGATCGGGCGCCTCTTCGGCGCGGCCGTAAGCGCGGCTTCCGTGGGCATTTCCCTGACCATCATCCTGGACTGCGTGATGACCTTCTTCGGCTCGACGGCGAACGACGCGGCCTTCAACGCCTGGCTGACGGATTCGACGACCGAAAAGAACCGCGGCGCGGCGGAAGGCGTGAACGCCATGATGCCGCTCATCGCGATCCTCGCGGTCTTCGGCGGCTTCATGGGCTTTGACCTTTCGAAGGCGGAAAGCTGGACGACGATCTATACCGTGATCGGCACCGCCGTCCTCCTCATCGGCATCCTCGGCTTCTTCCTCGTGCAGGAACAGTCGGCAGCCCCGCCGGACGAACTCGGGTACTTTGCCACGATCGCCTACGGCCTGCGGCCGGCGGTCTTCAAAAAGAACCGGGCGCTCTATGCCGCGCTCGGCTGCTTCGTCATCTTCAACATCGCGATCCAGATCTTCATGCCCTACCTGATCATCTATTATGAGAAGAGCCTGGGCATGGCCGACTACGTGCTGATCATGGCGCCGGCGATCATCCTGGCGGCGGCCGTAACGGCGCTTTACGGAAGAGTTTTGGATAAGAAGGGGTACGAGCGCTCCGTCTTCCTGCCGCTTCTTCTGCTCCTCGGAGGCCTCGTTCTGCTGTGGCTCGTACCTGCGGTCATTCCTGCGGAAGGCCTGCTCATGAAGATCCCGGTCTTCATCGGTTCCCTCCTCATGATGAGCGGGTATCTTTCCGGGATGGCAGTCTTCGGTGCGGAGATCCGCAACCGGACGCCCGAACGTATGGCGGGACGCTTTCAGGGGCTCCGCATCATCGCGCAGGTGCTGATTCCCGGCGTCATCGGCCCGGGCATCGGGGCGGCGGTCCTTAAGGGGGCTGCGACCATTGTGAACGACGACGGCACGACCTCCTTCCTGCCGAACGCGAAGGTCTTCCTTGCGGCTGCTGCGGTCTGCGCACTCCTCATCACCCTGCTCGCCCTGTATTTCCGCAAAAGAAAACAGCACGCCTGAACGGGCTGAATTAACGAATAGTATACATGCATGAACAAAAAGTAAAAGCCGCGGTACGAAGCCGCGGCTTTTTGTCACTCGACCTTGATCCCTGTCCTTTTTTCGTAATCCTCCAGGGCTGATTTGATCGCTTCCTCGGCAAGCACGCTGCAGTGCATCTTGTAGTCGGGAAGGCCGTCCAGCGCCTCCGCGACCGCCTTGTTGGTCAGCATCCGGACTTCGGAGAGGGGCTTTCCCTTGATCATCTCCGTTGCCATGGAGCTGGAGGCGATGGCGCTGCCGCAGCCGAAGGTCTCGAACTTGACGTCCGTTATGATGTCGTTGTCGATCTTAAGGTATATCTTCATTATATCGCCGCAGACGGGGTTGCCGACCTCGCCCACGCCGTCCGCGTTCTCAATAACGCCGACGTTGCGCGGATGGCGGAAATGATCCATTACCTTTTCACTGTATAATGCCATGGGAGCTTCTCCTTTCGTGTGCCTGAAACCGTTATTCTGCGAATACGTGGGGGCGCTTGCCCGTCGTGAGATCGCGCCAGAAGGGGGACATGCCGCGAAGGTAGGTCACTACCTCCGTCACGGAGTCGATGAGATAATCTATCTGCTCCTCGGTCGCGTCCTCGCCGAGGGAGAGGCGCAGAGAGCCGTGCGCGACTTCGTGCGGGCGGCCGATGGCGAGCAGTACGTGGCTCGGGTCGAGCGAGCCGGAGGTGCATGCCGAGCCGGACGAGGCGGATATGCCCTTGTCGTCGAGCAGGAGCAGGAGGGACTCGCCCTCGATGCCCTCAAAGCAGAAGTTGACGTTGCTCGGCAGACGGCGCGCCGCGTCGCCGTTGAGCTCGGAGTAGGGTATCCTGTCAAGACCGGCGATGAGCCTGTCGCGCAGGGCGGAGAGCCGCGCGGAGGTCTCGGGGATGTGCGCGCAGGCCTCCTCGAGCGCCGCGGCCATGCCCATTATGGCCGGTACGTTCTCCGTTCCGGCGCGCTTGCCGCGCTCCTGGGCGCCGCCGTCTATTATATTTGTGAGCACGATGCCGCGGCGGGCGTACAGCGCGCCGCAGCCCTTCGGGCCGTGGAACTTGTGTCCGGAGAGCGAGAGCATGTCGATGTTCTGCGCCTTTACGTCGATGGCGATATGGCCCGCGGCCTGAACGGCGTCGGTGTGGAACAGAACGCCCTTCTCGCGGCAGACGGCGCCTATCTCGCTTATCGGCTGGATGGTGCCTATCTCGTTGTTCGCGTACATCACGGTGACGAGGCAGGTGTCGGGCCTTATGGCGTCCGCGACCTGCTGAGCGGTGACAAGGCCGTTCGGCTTCACGTCGAGCAGGGTGACTTCAAAGCCCTCGGACTCGAGCCTTTTGAGCGTGTGCAGAACGGCGTGGTGCTCGAACGCCGTGGATATTATGTGCTTTTTGCCCTTCTTTGCGCCGAAACGCGCCGCGGATACTATCGCCTGGTTGTCGGCCTCGCTGCAGCCGGAGGTGAAGATTATCTCGCGCGGCTCGCAGCCGAGACATGCGGCTACGCGTGCGCGCGCGTTTTCAAGCGCCTCCTTGGCCTCCTGGCCGATGGTGTACAGGCTCGAGGGATTGCCGAACACGGTCTCCATATAGGGGAGCATTGCGTCTATCGCCGTGCGGCTCATCTTGGTCGTGGCGGCGTTGTCTGCGTAAACTTTCATACTTGTACCTCCTTAGTCTGCAAAAAGGGGAGTGGAGAGATAGCGGTCTCCCGTGTCGGGCAGTAAAACGACTATGTTCTTGCCCGCGTTTTCCGGCCGCTTTGCGGCTTCGACCGCAGCCCATAGAGCCGCGCCCGCGGATATGCCGACGAGTATGCCCTCTCTCTTGCCGACGGCGCGCCCCATGCGGTACGCGTCCTCGTCGGCGACCTTTATTATTTCGTCGTATATGCCCGTGTCGAGCACGTCCGGTATGAACCCGCCGCCTATGCCCTGTATGCCGTGCGGTCCGGCGGGGCCGCCGGAGAGGACCGCCGACTTGAGCGGCTCGACGGCTATGATCTTCACGGCGCTGTTCTTCTCCTTCAGGTACCGGCCGACGCCGGTTATCGTGCCGCCGCTTCCGACTCCGGCGACGAATATATCCACCTTGCCGTCCGTGTCGGCCCATATCTCGGGGCCTGTCGTCTCGTAATGCGCCAGAGCGTTGGCGGGATTTGTGAACTGCCCGGGTATGAAGCTGTTCGGTATCTCGCGGGCGAGCTGCTCGGCCTTTTCTATCGCGCCGGGCATGCCCCTGGCGCCGTCCGTCAGCACGAGCTCGGCCCCGTAGGCCGTCATGAGCACGCGCCGCTCGGCCGACATGGAGTCCGGCATTACGATGATGGCGCGGTAGCCGCGCGCCGCGGCGACCGAGGCGAGGCCTATGCCGGTGTTGCCGCTCGTCGGTTCTATTATGACCGAGTCGGGCTTCAGCGTGCCGTCTTCAAGCGCAGCGTCAAGCATCTTCTTCGCGATGCGGTCTTTCGCGGAGCCGGCGGGGTTCAGATATTCGAGCTTTGCGAGTAGTCTCGCGCCGAGCCCCTCGGCCTTTTCGATGCGCGTCAGCTCCAGTATCGGAGTATTCCCGATCAGCTGATCGGCGGAAGTGTAGATCTTGGACATTCTGCCGTACTCCTGTCCTGCCTGTGTTTCCTGCCGCAGCAAGAAACCAAAAAATCAACCTACCCTTTCAGTAGGCAGGTTGATTGTATCACTTGTATCCGTTGCCGTCAATGCGTAAACGCGATTATTTGATAAATAATTCACAATTTTTGTTTTTGCCGGAAAACAGACGGCAAAAAAGGAAAAACAGGGGCGCCGTCACCCGACTGCGCCCCTGTTTAATTATACTTTCAGCCGTTTATGAGCTTTATGAGTTCCGGGAGCACGGGCTCGAACTTGACGCCGTACCAGTGGTCGGCGTCGCCCTGCGTGTTCTCGATGCATTTGACCGTGTACTCGGCCGCTATCACGGCGGAATCGTATGCAGACCTGCCGTTCATGAGCGCTCCGACAAAGGCGGAAGCGTAAACGTCTCCGGTGCCGTGGCAGCCCTTTTCGATCTGTCGGTGCTCGTAATACTGTTTTCTGCCGTTTTCGCAGACGAGCACTCCGGTCATGCCCGGACGGTAACTGACGCCGGTCAGCACGATCGTTTTCGCACCCTTGTCGAGCATGGCGCCGAGCAGACGGTCGATGTAAGCCTCGTCATACTCCGAGCGGTATTCGATACCGGCAAGGAGAGAAGCCTCGGTTATATTCGGCAGAGTGTAGTCCGCGCCGAAGGCGAGCGAGCGCATGCGCTCGACGAACGCCGTGTCGAAGCCCGGATAGAGTTTGCCGTTGTCGGCCATTGCGGGGTCTACGATGCTCACGCAGTTCGGTGCGCCGAGCGAGTCGATGATATCCTGCACGTGGCCGATCTGTTCGGTACTGCCGAGATAACCGGTGTACACCGCCTCAAAGCGGATGTTCTCTTTTTCCCAATGCGCCTTTATAGCCGGCATATCTTCCGTGAGGTCGCGGAAGGTGTAGCCGGAAAAGCCGGCTGTGTGCGTCGAGAGCACCGCGGACGGAAGGATGCAGGTCTCGAGCCCGCACGCGCTGAGTATGGGCAGCGCGACCGTAAGAGAGCATTGTCCGACGCAGGAGATATCCTGTACTGTCAGGATCTTTTTATAGGACATGATGGCCGCCTTTCCGCAGATCAAAGGAGCTTCATCAGCTTCTCGTCCGTCAGCGAATCGATGCCGCCCGCGCGGAGCGCGGCCTCGGCATGTTCAACGTCGTCGACACGTAGGGCGACATACGCGCTGCAGGCGGCGGAGCCGGTGAAGGCGTAGACGTACTCTATGTTGATGTCAGCCTTTTCGAGCACCTTGAGTATCTTGCTCAGTGCGCCGGCCTCGTCCGTCATCTCAACGGCTATGACCTTGGTCTCTATAACGACGGAAATGTCGCTGAGCAGTTTCTTCGTTTTTTCAATGTCCGAAACGATCAGACGGAGGACACCGAAGTCGCGTGTGTCCGCAAGGCTCATGGCGCGGATGTTAACGCCTGCGTCTGAAATGGTACGGATAGCGGAGGCGAGATGGCCGGGCTTGTTTTCCAGGAATGCAGAGAGCTGGGTTATTGCCATGATATTTTCCTCCCTTCAAAAATCGGATCAGTCGTGGAGTTTTCTCTTATCGATGACGCGGACCGCTTTGCCCTCACTGCGCTCGATCGATTTCGGCGCGACGAGATGCATTTTCGGTCCGATGCCGAGCATGGTGCGCATGGCGGACTCGAGCTTGCGCTCGCTGATCTGTATGTCTGCGACCTTATCGGAGAAGCGCTCGGGGGAGAGCTCGACATATACATCGAGCGTGTCGCTGTTTTTCACGCGGTCGACGACTATCTGATAGTTCGGCGTGTAGCCCTCGTTCAGAAGCACAGTCTCTATCTGGCTCGGGAATACGTTGACGCCGCGGATGATCAGCATATCGTCGCTGCGGCCCATCGGCTTACTCATTTTAACATGAGTGCGCCCGCAGGAGCAAGGCTTCCTGGACAGCACGCAGATATCTCGCGTTCTGTAGCGGATGAGCGGGAAGGCTTCCTTGTCGAGGCAGGTGAAGACGAGCTCGCCCTTCGAACCCTCGGGCAGGACCTCGCCCGTGTCGGGGTCGATGATCTCAACATAGAAGTGATCCTCGTTTATATGCATGCCGCTCTGCTCTTCGCACTCGAAAGCGACGCCCGGGCCGCTTATCTCGGTCAGACCGTAGATATCATAGGCCTTGATGCCGAGGCTCTTTTCTATGCCGCGGCGCATCTCCTCGGTCCAGGGCTCGGCCCCGAAGATGCCGGCCTTGAGCTTGTTGTCCTCAGGCTTGTAGCCCTTCTCGGCGAGCGTCTCGCCGATGTAGGCCGCGTAGGACGGAGTGCAGCAGATTATGGTGGACTCGAGGTCCATCATGAACTGTATCTGCCTGTCGGTATTGCCGGAAGACATCGGGAGAGTCAGACAGCCGACCTTGTGCGAGCCGCCGTGCAGACCGGCGCCGCCGGTGAACAGGCCGTAGCCGTAGCATACCTGACACACGTCGTCCCTGGAGCCGCCCGCCGCTACGATGGCGCGCGCGCAGCATTCCTCCCAGAGGTCTATGTCATGCTGGGTGTAGAACGCGACGAC
>JAEEGL011336144.1_pt1 | contig 12883 bp, 12 predicted proteins | sample 9134231 | NCBI WGS metagenome assembly JAEEGL01 (sample SAMN16246548, study PRJNA631951) | gut metagenome | biome: gut microbiome; feature: rumen; material: fiber-attached | host: Bos | place: Iran: Karaj | collected 2018-10
CCGAAGGCGTGTAGGTGCCGTTGATGTCGCAAAAACCGTCCGGCAAAGGAACGGTGAAAACTTCGATTCTGCCGAGCGTGGGATCGTGGATCGTCATGGTGACCTCCGTCATGATTGTCGGATCGTATAGGTGTGTTCTCCAGGAAGGGCTGTTGCGGCGCGGCCGTCCGGCATGCCGGGCAGGAGAACTTCCGCTTTCGTATTCGCGGGGATATGTACGGTGACGGTTAGCGCGTCGCCGCCGTATTCCCAAGCGCATTGGATTGTTCCGATGGGGGAATCCCATTCGCCCGCCGCGTTCCCGAGCGACGGATGGGGGCGGGGACAGATCGTCAGCCGTCCTTCCTTCAGCCGGATCCCGCATACGCCGTCGAGCAACCAGCCTGCGACCGCGCCGAACGCGTAGTGATTGAACGAGTCGTGGACCGTACCGTCCTCTCTGACGCCGTCCCACGATTCCCATTCAGTCGTCGCTCCGTGCCGCACCGCGTAAAGCCAGCCGGGGCAGTCCGTGCCGAGCAGGACGCGATACGCGGTTTCGACATGTCCGTGTTCCGCAAGCGCTCGGCACAGATGCGGCGTCGAGAGGAAGCCCGTATTGAGCTTATATCCGTTATCCTTCACGAGTTCCGCAAGCGCGTCGGCGGCGGTCTTCGTTTCTTCTTCGCCGAGCAGCCCGAACGCGATGGGACGGACGTATGCCGCCTGCCGGCTTGATTCGATTCTTCCGTCGTTCGTACAGGTGAAGCGATATGCCTCTCTCGCGCCGTCCGCCAGTTTTCCGTACCGCATCGCGTCGTCTTCATAACCGAGCAGGGACGCCGCGCGGGAAACGAGCCGGGCCGAATGGCTGAAATACGCGGTCGCCACCTCGGGCGCGCCTTCGGAGAGATTTTTCTTCATGGTTTCGAGATTCGAAACGTCCGGCTCGATCCATTCCCCGAAGTGAAATCCCCGGTCGACGAGGTACTTTTTCCACGGATTCTTCCGGTTCCGCCGTCTCGTGCGTCTCGCCCGTTTTTCCGTGAACCGGAGCCAGTTTGTCATCATGCCGTAGTTTTCGCGGAGCGCCGATAAATCGCCCGCTGCCTCCCAGACCGCCCACGGGACGAGAACCGAAGCGTCGCCCCAGCCCGCCGAACCCCGGAGGAGCTTTGAGAGTAAGCCGCCCGTGTTGTTCACCGGCGCGATGTTTTCGACCGGCCCGTTTCCGCGCTGAGTCCGTCGGAGTTCCGCGAGCCAGTTTTTGAGTACCGGCGCCGAATCCATCAGCATCAGAGCCGTCGGCGCGAATACCCCGGCGTCCCCCGTCCATCCGGCGCGCTCCCTGGTGGGGCAGTCCGTCGGGATGAAGCAGAAATTCGACTTCATGCTCCATAGACAGTTCTCAAAGAGGCGGTTCACGTCGGGATTCCCGCAGGTAAATCGCGCGGTCTCCCTCATATCGGAATACAAGGCGACGGCGGTGAATTCCGCGTCGGAGAGGTCGCAGTCCGTCACGAGCCTGGCGTACCGGAAGCCGAAGATCGTGAAATCCGGTTTCCAGACGTTCACCCCGTCCCGGCAGATATAGGTCAACTTCTGCGGGATCCCTCCGTTTTTGTTTCGCGGACCGGGCTGGAAATTTGCCTGTGTGAAATTGCCTCGCTCGTCGAGCGTTTCCCCGTGCCACAGCTCTATTTTCTGTCCCGCTCGAGCGTTGACGCGGAGTTCGGTGTATCCCGCGAGATTTTGTCCGAAGTCGATCACCGTGTTTCCGTCCGGGGTGCGGAGGATCCTTCCGGGAAAGCGTTCGTGCTCCCGGACGGGAAGGTTTTCGGCCGAGACCAGCGTGTCGAACCCGAACTTTTTCACCGCGACGGGATGCCAGTCTGCGATTTCCTCCATCCGCCCGCGCCGCGCGTCGTAAACCTCGCCGAGCTGCAGATCGTTTTCCCGCGTCGGACCGCTTTGGGACGCTTCCCAGTCTTCGCCGCTCACGAGGATGGGACGCCCGTCCGCCTCGAGCTGGCAGAGAAGGGCGAGGCGGTCTCCGTAATAGTTTGTCAACCCGTCCACGCCCACGCTCCCGCGGTACCATCCGTCGCCGAGTGTTACGGTCAGCTCGTTCTCTCCCGGACGGAGCAGATCCGTCACGTCGTAAATCTGATAAGGCATGCGCGTCCGGTAGTCCGCCGTTCCGGGCATGAGGACGTCTTTCCCGACACGCACGCCGTTCAGCCGCGCGACATACAAACCGTGCGCGGTGATATACAGCCGGGCAGCCTCAAAGGGAGGACAGTCAAAGCGTTTTCTGAGAACGCTTGCGGGGAGGCGGCCCTTCGGTCTATTTTTCGGTTCCGGGTCGATCCACTTCGCCCGCCAGTCGCCGACGGCAAGTCCTCTTTCGTACCATGCTTCGCTCCATTCGCCCGGATGGTCGTTCTCGTCCCGGAGCCGGACCCGCCATGTGACCCGCTCCCGTGATTTCGCCTCATATCCGGGCACGGCGGACATGGCGCCGCTCGATACTGTTCCGCTTTGCCAGACGGGCTTGTCCCCGACTTTCATCTCGATCTCATAGGCTGTCTGCCGGATGCCGTCTTCGCAGATCCACGACAGGGTCGGGGAAGAATGTTCCAGCCCCAGCGGGTTCCCGAGCCCATTGGCACGGAGTCGTTCCGCTTTCATCGCCCGAACCTCCCCGTCATCCAGCGCGCGCTGATCTCGACGCTCTTCAAAGGATCGCTCCCCGCCCAGTTCCGATGCGTTTCGAGCACCGCCGCCGCGCACCCGTTTTCCTCCGCAAGACCGGCGAGGCAGTCAAGATCCATGGAACCCTGCCCGGCCTCGGTCACGTCGGATTTCAGGATGGGAGTCACGTGGGATTTCGGTTTCATGACACCGCGGTCGGTCACGTGCCAGAGCTCCATGCGCCGCCCGAGCTTCTTCATCCACGCCGCCGGATCCGCGCCCGCTTCGGCGAACCAGTAGCTGTCGAATTCAATCCCCACAAGGGAGGGATCGGTCTCCGCGAGCAGAAGCGCAAACGCCGTCATCCCCTCCCGAACCCAGAGAAGCTCCGCATTGTGGTTGTGATACAGGAGCCTCAGCCCGGACTCTTTCATCCGTCTCCCAGCTTCGTTCAGTCTCCCGGCGAGGGAAAGGACGGATTTTTCATCCCCGTAGTCGAACCGGTACATCCCCGTGACGACAACGCGGGACGTGCCGAAACGCATGGCGTCCCCGACCACGGCGTCAGGTTCCCGCTCCAGCGAGCCGAGATCCGTGTGCAGACTGACGACGTCCAGACCGCTGTCCTTCACGAGGAGAAACCAGTCGAGCCGTCCGCCCGAGCCGACGGGCATACCGGCCATCCGGGTGAGCAGGCGCACGAACGGCCCGCTCGGACGGATCATGAAGCGGTTGAGTTCGACGGCGTCATATCCCGCCGCTCTGACACGGGAGAGCGCTTCCCTTGCGGCGGATTCGTTCCCGGTGACGCCGCCGAGCATGATCTGCTGAACCGCCGTCGTCATGCCGTCTCCTCTTCCGCCCTGATGTGCGCTTTCCGGTCCGCGATCCGTTCCTGCACGTCCGCCATCTCCGCCTTGCTGAGCCTGCAGAACCGCATGGCCGCGAGGGTGCAGATCCAGCCGAGGATCGGGAGCATGTAGCGCAGAAACATCGTCATCCAGAAGACGCTTTTCGTCATCGGTTCGTCCGGTTGGGGCAGCGTGTTCGTATAGCCGATCAGAGCGACGCAGCCCGTGGCGATCGCGGCGGAAACCGAGGAGACGACCTTGTCGATCAAGCTGGACGTTCCGGTCACGACGGCGGGGATATACTTGCCGCTGCGGTCGAGCTCATAGTCGATGATGTCCGCCATGAACGCGGAATTCGCCGTGGTGACGCACATGGCGAAGCCGTTTCCCACCAGCGTGAGGAGCACATATAGGATCATCGTCGGGCCCATGTGAGCGATGGAGCGCGGGTCGATCAAAACGAAGAAGACGATGATCGCGAGATTGGCGAAAATGCAGCAGCGCGTCCATGTGACGATGGCTTCCTTGTTGCCGTGCCTGCCGCAGTAGCGCGCGCCGAGGACGGCGAAGAGGATCGAGGGGATCATGCCGATGACGCTGAGGGTCGTACCGAGGGACATGTTGCCGATGAGGATGCCCATGAGCATGGTGCTCACAATGGTCGTCGCCGTCACCTGCTGGGCGATCTTGTCGGAGGTCGCGGAAATGATGTATGTCTGCAGCGGTTTGTTTTTCGAGAGCACATTCCACATATCGCGGAACCGGAGCCGCTCGTCCGTTTTGTTCGTACCGCGGAAGTTCTCGGGTTTATCGTATTCTGAAACGCCGATCGAAACGGAGATCACGCCGAGGAGGGAGACCCCGACGCAGATGTACGCCGCGACGGAAAGAAATTCAAGCGTATATGTTCCGCCGAATTTCGGAAGGAGCACCACGTTCAGAACGATCGTGAGCGCCATCGGAACGACGTAGTTGAAAGCCGTATTCCAGACGCCGACGGCGGGGCGCTGCTTCGGGTCGTTCGTGAGGAGCGGGCCGATGGTCTGGGCCGTCATGTTGACGATCGTATAGCCGATCACGTACACGATATACAGGGCGATGAACATTCCGACGCCGAAGCCCCTGCCGGAAAACCAACTAAACATGGCGAGCAGTCCCGCCGACTGAATGAGCCAGCCGAGGAGGAGAAGGGGACGGATCTTCCCGAAACGGGTGTTGACGCGGTCGTAGAGAAAGGCGAGGAGCGGATCCGTGATCGCGTCGAAAATGCGGGTGAAGGTCAGGATCCCGCCGACCGCGAGGGTCGCGATCCCGAAGCCGACGCTGGCGGAATAGCTGGCCAGGCCGACGAGGGTGTAAACCGCCATGCCGTTCAGGGCGTTCATGGCGACGAGGATGATCTGCCAGAGCTTGGCGCGGCGATAAGCCGGTGCGGACGGTGTCATGTGAAAATCCTCCGAAACTCCGCGGAAGGAGCTTTTTCCGCCTCCGTCCGCTTTTTTTCCATTATACGGGATGAAAAGCGGATCGGCAAGCCGAAAAATCGGGAAAAGTTACAATTTTTCCATATTATTTTCGCGTCGGGAAGTGGTTCCGCGTCCTTCTTTCTGATATACTGAATGCGATAATCGGACGGGAGGCGGAACACATGAATGTCGATATTTCGGGAATCGAGCTGACGCAGGGGGAACGGAACCTGATCCTGCTTCAGAGATCCCTGCCCGAGAACGGGCGGCTGTGGCTGTGGAATTATTCTCTCTCCGGCAAACTCCACGCGACGACCTGTCCTGACGCGGAGCAGGCGGAGGTGTTCGACGGCGCGTTCCGTTTCCTCGGGGGAATGGACAAAGCGCTGGCTCTCGCCGGAAAAAGCCCGTCCGTTCCCGCCCCCGTGCTTGTCGGATCGTCCGTCGGGCTTGTGTGGGCTATTCTGTTCGAGCGTGAGAGGAACAACAGCCTGATGTTCGCGCTCGGACCGGTCCTGTACGAAAAAAGCGACCGGCGAAAGATGCGGGAAGGTCTGCGGACGATGACGCACGAGAGGGAAAAAGCGGCCTGGGCAGGACGTTTTCTCGATGCCGCCGGCGAGATCCCCGTCATGCGCTATCCGCTGTTCACACGCTACGCCGCTATGATCCACAACGCTCTGAACGACGACCAGATCGGCGCGGAAAGGGTACTGAACCTTGAGAACCCCTCGGCGCATAAGGAAATCGGCGAGCGGACGGACAGGCGGGATCGCACGCGGGTCTATATGGCGGAGCGCGCGCTGCTTCGGATGGTGCAGAACGGAGATCTGCGCTATGAAGAAGCGCTCGGGGACAGTATGCAGCTTTCCGGCGGTACGCCCGTTGAGGGCATGGATCCGCTCCGGCAGGCAAAAACGAGCGTCACGGTCTTCACGACCCTCGTCAGCCGGGCGGCGATGGAAGGGGGACTCTCGCCGGAGATTGCCTACCCGCTCGGAGATTCGTATATACAGGCGGCGGAGGACTGCCGCGACCTCGGCGAACTGTCCGCTCTGGCTTCGGCCATGATCCGCGATTTCATCCTCCGCGTCCGCCGTCTGCGCGTCAACCCAAACTATTCTCATGCCGTCCGAAAATGCTGCGATTACATTGAATTGAATCTCGACCGAAAAATCCGCGCGGAGGAGCTCGCCGCGCTGACGGGATACGCGCCGTACTATCTCACGGAAAAATTCAAAAGCGAAACCGGGACGACGCTCGCCGCCTTTATCCGCTGCGCGAAGATCGAACGCGCGAAGATCCTGTTGACGGCGACGGAAAAAAGCGTGCGAGAGATTTCGGAGGCGCTCGGCTTCAACACGTCGAATTACTTCATCGCCGCCTTCCGCGAGACGACGGGTTTCTCGCCGGGAGCGTACCGGAAGGAGCGGACACCGAAGTGAGAAAAAGCACGCGCAATCGCGCCTCTTTGTTCCCTTCGATCATGTAATCCCGGAGCGAACCGGCCTCTTTGCTCTCTCCGCGCCTCGTCGGGACGGTGCCCGCCGCGAATGTCCGGTTGTGGTTCGGATCCGGTTTCCATCATGCCGGAAAAAACGGCGGAAATACTCTGACTCTCACGCTCCTTTCTAACACTTTTTCTAACAAAATCCGTGAATATTAGAAAATACCCTCAAAACGAAGAGGCACAACGCTCACCGGAAAGTTTTTGGATAGATACCCGCAAAAGCCTTGTCTTTATTCATTTTCCGGCATCCGACAGTTTCCGCTCTCTTCCGTTTTCGTCTTCCAAAATCCGTCATCTTCCGGGGACGGACAGCATCTTGAAAACCGTTTGACGTTAAGTCACGTGGGTTCGAATCCCACACCCTGCGGGAAATGAAGAAAGGCATCTCACGCGAGGTGCCTTTTTGATTTGCGGGAATTCCGTCCCGGATCTCTTGAACGCCCCTTGAATCCTTTTGTTTCAGCCTCGAAGATTTGAAGTTCCCGGAAAAAACCTGTTTCCCGATTGCAATTTCAGTTAGCCCGTGCTATAATGAGACAGCAGGCGTCGCAAACCGGATCGTCCCGGCGTTTCCGGGCTTTTTCCCGAGCAGCGGAGGGGTTTCCGTCATTTGCGCGGCGGACAAATGGGGGATCGCCGGTGGAACGATACGGATCACGCCGCCCGGCGGTTAGGAAAAGCTAACGACAACGGGCGTGCCGGAAGGATCCGATCCGGCTTGCATCAAAGGGCTCCGCCTGTGCCGGTCGATCAGGAAAGCAGGGACGGTGTGCGGGAAATCACAGAAGATATCAAGAATTACTTTTCCGGGAGAAACCATTCATGATCACAAAAGAGAAAAGGAGCAATCTGCCGGGAATCCTTGCTGCAACGGTAATCGGTATCGTCCAGTTCCTTGAAGTATTTCTTTTTTTACCGCAAAACGCAGAATGGCGACGTCATCTCCACACGCTCATCCTCCGGACAGCCGATGGCCTTTCTCCTGCAGTGTCTGCTGGAATTCGTGTTTCCGGCAGTTTTGCTGATCCTGTTCGCTCTGGTGCTGAAAAGAGATTATCTTTCAAGCCTGTACATGACGCTCAAAGGGAAATGGCAGCGAATCACGTCAGCCGTCCTTATTGCAGCGATCCTTGGGCTCACCGTTTACGGCCTGGCTGCAAAGACGGACAGGGTTTCCATCCTGCTCAGTCTGTTTTACTATCTTGTGATCGTCGCCTTCGCAGAAGAATTCGTCATCCGCGACGCATGCACCTATTTCCTGCGGAATGCCTCATGGCCACTGCGTTATTTGCTGCCCAATATCTTCTTTGCTTTGCCGCATCTGTTCAACTATGCAGGATGGGGTGAAATCAGCGGCGGAATGCTGCTCAGCTTTCTTCTGAACGGCGTTTTAGGCTATGCTGCGTTTGGCTGTCTGCTGCAGTTTTTCAAAGAAAAGTCCGGTTCGATCTGGCTTCCCGTGCTTCTTCATTGCCTGATGGACTATTCGGTCATTTTGAAATACTGAAACGGCAGATGAACCAAACTCTTTAAAAGGAGCAATCAACCTATGGCAAGAAAGGATTCCAACCATGACAACGGATGAAGTGAAAAAGGCATATCGGGAGGAGATCTCATGAACTGGCCGAGAACGATCCTCGACGGCTTGGCAATGGCGCTCTTGTTCAACGCAGTCGTCGGCGTGGGCTTCCTGCTCTATCCGCAGGCGTACACCACCGTGTTTCCGAAGGAGATCAAGGAGGCGGCAGCACCGTTCGTCGACCCCAAAGAAGTGCGGAAGATGAAGCTGATCCTCTATCCGCTGTATCTGCTGCTGTTCGTCTATTGGGCCGTCAGCGCACACTTCGCCGGGGTATCCGGGTTCTGGACGCTCTTCTGGACGGGCTATGCCGAGATGACCGTCGTGAGCGTCAGCGACTTTCTGATCCTCGACTGCTGGCTGCCCCCGAAGGCCAAGCCCTATATCAAGGGGGCGGAGGGCTGCAAGGCTTGGGCGGTGAAGGAGTGGCTTTGGAATCTGGCGATCCCGGAGCACGCGCTCGGCTGGACGTTCCTTGTCTGCCCCATCGCGGGACTGGTCGTGGCCGGACTCGGAAGCTTACTCGGATAAGGAGGCGTCGGTATGATTGTGAAGAAAAGTTCCGTTTTCCCGGCATCCCGGGACGCCGTCTTTGAAAAGCTGCAAAGGCTCGAAACCCTGCAAACCATTGCCAAACCTTACGCGACGTTTGAGCCTGTCGGCGCGGCGGAGCAAATCTGGACCGTCGGCGGCACGTCGGCTTACCGCTTCCGTCTCTTCGGCGTGATCCCCTTCGGCACGCATACCATTCACATCATCCGCTTTGATCCGGAGGGCGTCAACAGCCGGGAGGGCAACGAGCACGTTCCCGTCTGGAATCACGACATCACCATGATCCCGCTGGACGGCAGTCACACCAAATATACGGATCGTGTCGAGATCCGGGCGGGCTGGAAAACGCCGTTCATCTGGCTCTGGGCAAACGCCTTTTATGCGCACCGGCAGCGGAAGTGGATCCGGCTGCTGAAAAATTAAGGAGGAATAACGTATGACATGGTGGGTCATTTTGATCGAAGCGCTGGTTTTCGCCGCGCTCTTCACGGTCATCATATTCAGCTATTTCAGCGGCGAGCGGAAATATAGCCCGACGAGCATCCACAACTATCCGCCGGACATTCAGGAGGAGTATTTCAAAACCCACGAGAAAATCGACGTGAGCTATCGCTCGAAAAGCGTGCTCCTGACAAAAGCCCTCGGGGTCCTGATCTTCACCGGGATCCTGTTCGCGTGCGCGCTGATCGCCGGAGCGTCTGCGTTCTGGCAGGGCTTCCTGCTGTCGTTCGGCCTGATGGCGTGGATCGGGATTTATGACACCTGCTTTCTCGACTGGGTGCTGTTTGCCAATCTTCCGTTGTTCCGGCTGGAGGGCACCGAGCACATGGATAAGGCTTATCATCAGAAGTGGTTCCACGCGAAGGGGATGCTGTTCCCCGGACTGATCTTCGCGCTGATCCCGGCTGCGCTGGTCGGCGGGCTGATCGCGCTGGTTCGGAGATGAAGCCATGAAGGTCTATGAATTCGGAACAGAAAACCAAAAGAGCTTTGCCATGTTCCAAAGAAGAAGTCACGCGGTGCATGGAATTAGCAGACGGGAGGAAAAAAATCCGTGAACCGTTTGAATAAACTGATGTTCACAAGATTTCTCCAAGCAGGGACAGTCAGCTTCCGGCAGAAACCGCAAGCGGACAAGGGGGATTCGTGCGCGCTATCGTCTGTGCGTTTCGATCTTCCGGAACACGGCCCTCACAACAGCAGGATCTCTTCGATCTGCCGATCCGGGAGAAAATCGCTTTCCGAGGGGCTTGACAATTCCATGAAAATGTGGTATCATCAGCGATGGTTAGCGATGGCTAATGTTTCCGTGCAGCCGGAGGACGGATCCGTGAGACCGACCGGCTGCCGGGAGACGGTTCGCGGCGTTTTCACGGTTTGAACGGATACGGCGCCGCAGAAACGGCAGGCAAGGAGGGGAGATATGAGAATTCTTGTGATCGGCGCGGGCGTGATCGGCTCGAATCTGGCGGCGGACCTTTATGCTTCCGGGAGGGACGTCGCGATCTTCGCGCGGGGCGAATGGGCGGATAACCTGGAAACAAACGGTCTGGTCATCGATCCGATCTTCTCCCCGCGGAAGAAACACTACCGGATCCCCGTCATCCGGGAGCTGAGGCGGGACGACGTTTACGACGCGATCTTTGTCGTTATGCGCTATACGCAGCTGCCGGGCGTGATCCCCATTCTGGCGGACAACGCCTCGAAGAATATCGTCTTCGTCGGGAACAACCTGTCCCCGGAGGCGTTTGCCGAAAAGCTCCCCGGCAAAAACGTGCTGTTCGGATTTTATATGGCCGCCGGGCATCGGGAAAAAGACCGGGTCGTGTCCCTGTCCCTCCATAAGATCACGATCGGGCAGCTGAAGGACGCCCCTTCGGGCGAACGGCTGATCCGGGAAGCTTTTGGCGGAACGAAAATCAAAGCGACGTATCAGCCCAATATGGGGGACTACCTGCTCTGCCACGCGGCGTTTGTGACCCCGGTCGCCTTTGCCTGCTACTGCACGGACGGAGATCTGAAACGGATCAAAAACAACAGGGACTACCTGAACCGGATCATCGACGCCAACATCGAAGGCTATGCGGCGATCGAGAACGCGGGCCGCGAGATCCTTCCGGCTTCCGACAATGATTACAGAAGCAGGAAGTACAGACGGATGTGCTTCACGGTCTATAAGCTGATGTGCTCCACCGTCATCGGAAAGATCTGCGCGTCCGATCATGCGCTGAACGCCGTGGAAGAGATGTCGGCGCTGAACGAAGGGCTGAAACGGTTCTTCGACGCGCATCAGGCGGCGTATCCGACCTACCGGGAGCTTGAAAAGGAGGCCATGAAGGCCTTGAGGAAAAATCCTTGACCGAATATGCACAACTCCCGGCAGAGGTCCCTCTGTCCGGACGGCAGATGACCGACGCCGGGGACGCCGGGATCCTCGCACCGACGGCCTCCGCCATGCTGCACAACGTGTCCACGCTCGTTTTCAGCCTCATGAGCACAAGGCCGCTGATCGGGGAGAAAAAGGAATGAACCTGAAAGAAACGGAGGCTTTCCGTATGACAACGAATGAACTCGAAAAGGTATCCCGCCGGATGCTCTGGGTCATACCGGGCATGCTGCTGGCGATGGTCGGTGACTACTGCATGGGGATCGAGCCGAAGGACAGCGCCGCCCTGTCCGGGATGATCTCCTCGGGCTGGCTGACGATCGCGGACTGGCGGATCGCGGTGTCGAACATCGGCGGCCTGCTCGGGACGGTCTTCTACACCCTGGCCGCCCTGCCCTTCGCGGCGTTTCTGAAAACCCTGCTGCCCGGTTGCAAAAGCAAATGGGACCGGCGGCTTCTGAAGCTCTATATCGCCGGACTGATTCTCGGCGTCATGTGCTTCCTGTATTTCCACATCGCGTGCGGGACGCTGATCCACAATTTCAATCTGCTCCATGAGGCGGCGGGCGGCGATACGGAGCTCGCGGCGGCGCTGTGGAACCGTTCGTATCTGGTGCAGATCGTTCCCTATTGGACGACCTTCTTTGCCTTCGAGCTCGCCGTGCTTGTCGGCTGGATCGCCTTGATCCTGCGGGGGACCTTCGCCTTGAAGAAAATCTGGATCCTCGCCGCTCCGCTGATCGTCGCCGGGATTGGGTATCTCATGAAGATCCTGATCCCCTAGCCCTTCAACGGCTTCGTCTCGGGATTTGAGAGCTTCGGGTGGATCGTGATGTTCCTCGGCGGAAGAAAACTCGTCCGGAAAGCCATACGGGAGCAAAACGAACGGGAGAAAACCTTATGAATTGGCCGGGAACGATCCTCGACGGGGCTTGCCTCCCTGCCCGGATAAGGAGGCGGCATGACTCAGAAAAATAGCTCCGTCTTTCCCGCTTCAGGGATCCGGCTGCTCAGAAAACAGATTGAAACGGAGGAGAAAACAACATGACCGCATCGGAAAAGCTCATGCGGAAAAAGAAGATTTACAAAGAAGAGCTGGATAAAGCCACGCCCATGAGCGACGCGCTGTGGAAGCAATCAACGGCAAGGCTTGAACAGATCCAAAACCAGTACGGGGAGATCCCAAAGGGCGTCCGGGGCCATACGGACAAAATCTTCCCCGCCGCGGCCGTCTATCTGACCGTGAAGGAGGAACTCGGGGAGAAGACGGCGTACTCCGTCCTTGAAAACGCCTCGGTCCGGCTCTGCGCCGCGGTCACGCCGAAGCTGTCAAAGCTGATGCGGCTGCCGGGGATGAAAAGACTGTTTGTCAGGATGTGGGATCCGATGACGAAGAAGATGTTCGGCCCGGAGAACGGCTTCCAGAACGTGTTCTACCCGAAAAAGAAGGGAGAGTACCGGATGGACGTGATCTCCTGCCCCTATTTCCGGTATTTCACCGAGCTCGGATGCCCCGAGATCACCAAAATCTTCTGCGAAAACGACGACCGGATCTTCGGCAGTCTGCCGGGCCTGCAGTTTTTGAGAACCGAAACGCTCGGAAGAGGCGCGGAGAGATGCGATTTCCGGATGAAGAAGGAGTAATCTGACCACATGGCACAGCCCCCATGAGACGTGATCCGCTCATGAGGATCACTCCACCGATTTCAAACTTTCGGCCATGGGGATCGTCGCGATGCGCCGCCGCATGAAGAGATGCACGAGCGCGGCGAACAGGAACGTCAACAGCAGCGCGAACGCATACGTCAGCGGAGCAATATGCGGGATGAACGAAACCATGTCGACCTGGATCTGATCCATGACAAA
>JAEEGL012913094.1_pt1 | contig 12883 bp, 12 predicted proteins | sample 9134231 | NCBI WGS metagenome assembly JAEEGL01 (sample SAMN16246548, study PRJNA631951) | gut metagenome | biome: gut microbiome; feature: rumen; material: fiber-attached | host: Bos | place: Iran: Karaj | collected 2018-10
ACCGGTAACAGCGAAGATGACATAGATGTCAGCTTCCTTACCGTTAGTGATGAAGCACTTAGAACCGTTAAGTACCCACTCATCTCCGTCAAGGACAGCCTTTGTCTGCTGACCCTGAGCGTCTGTTCCCGCACCGGGCTCGGTCAGACCGAAAGCACCGAGCTTCTCGCCCTTTGCAAGGGGAACTACATATTTCTGCTTCTGTTCGTCGGTACCGAATGTCATGATAGGATCCACACAAAGAGATGTATGTGCGGAAACGATAACGCCTGTCGTACCGCAAACCTTTGACATCTCCTCAACGCACATAGCGTATGTGAGAACATCACAACCCTGTCCGCCAAGCTCCTTGGGAACCGGGATACCTAAGAATCCGTACTTTGCGAGTTTGTCAACAGTCTCTCTGGGAAATCTGTGTTCCTGGTCGATCTCCTGTGCAAGAGGCTTTACTTCTGTTTCGGCAAAATCTTTGAAAAGCTGTCTTGCCATTTCATGTTCTTTTGATAAAGAAAAATCCATGATCCAATTCCCTCCTTATTTTGCATCGATCGCTGTCTTGGTGCGATCTTCATTATATACGTAAAATCCCTTGCCGCTCTTAACACCGAGGTTGCCGCCGCGAACCATCTTTCTGATAAGAGGACAAGCCCTGTACTTGGAATCGCCTGTCTCATTGTAGAGAACATCCATGATAGCAAGGCAGATATCAAGTCCGATAAAATCACCGAGCTCAAGGGGTCCCATAGGATGGTTTGCACCGAGCTTCATAGCGGCATCGATACCTTCAACGTCCGAAACACCTTCCATCTTTATGAATGCTGCTTCGTTGATCATCGGGATCAGGATACGGTTAACAACAAAACCTGCTGCCTCGTTAACCTGAACAGCCGTCTTGCCGATCTCAGCCGAGATCTTCTTGATCGTCTCAACAGTCTCAGCGGGAGTGTTAACACCTGCAATAACCTCAACAAGCTTCATACGGTCTGCGGGATTGAAGAAATGCATACCGATCATGGGTCTTGAAAGGCCGTTTCCGATCTCCGTGATCGAAAGTGATGATGTGTTTGAAGCAAATACACATCCGGGTTTGCAGATCTCGTCAAGTTCCTTGAATGTTGTCTTCTTGACTTCCATATTCTCAAAAGCAGCCTCCACGATAAGATCGCAGTCTTTGCAGAGATTCTCTTTAAGACCGGGAACGATCCTTCCGATGATCGCATCTGCCTGCTCTCTTGTCATCTTTTCCTTGGCAACAAGCTTGTCATAACCTTTGATGATCTTGTCCTTGCCGCCTTCAGCCCACTCCTGCTTGATATCGCAGAGCATAACTTCATAACCGTCAACCTGTGCAAAAGCCTTTGCGATGCCCTGGCCCATTGTGCCGGCACCAATGATTCCAACCTTCATTTCTTTTCCTCCGTTTATTGTTAATATATTAGATCAGCAGTTTTTAAAAGGAACTACTTTAAGTTTCTTCTCTTTGTCCTTCTCGAGGAAGTTTGCCATTCCGGCTCTCTGATCTTCTGTCTCAAAGCAGTCACCGAAAAGTTTTTCTTCTATAACAATGGCCTTGTCCATATCAACCTGAAGACCGTCATTTATGGCCTTCTTGCAGTTACGTACGGCGATAGGTGCGTTTGCCGCGATACCGGAAGCCATCTTGAGTGCCGCTGCCATAAGAGCATCCTTGGCGCTTACGGTAACTTCACCGGCTTCGTTAACCTCAGCCTTTACCACCTGATTGACAAGTCCGATCCTGTAAGCTTCGTCTGCCTTGATGTTTCTTGCCGTATATATGAGCTGCTTAGCCATGCCCGGAGAAACAAGTCTCGCAAGTCTCTGCGTTCCTCCGAATCCGGGTGTGATCCCGAGTCCGACCTCGGGCTGTCCGAATACGGCATTCTCGGAACAGATCCTGATATCACAGCTCATGGAGATCTCACATCCGCCGCCAAGTGCAAAACCGTTTACAGCTGCTATAACGGGGAGCGGGAATGTTTCGATCTTTCTGAAGAGATCATTTCCCTTCTTACCGAAAGCTTCTCCCTCAGCTTTTGTAAGGCTGCTCATCTCGCCTATGTCGGCACCTGCGACAAATGATTTTTCACCGGCACCGGTGAGAACGATACATCTGATCTCGCCCTGATCAACGCCGTCGAATGCTTCCGAGAGTTCATCGAGCACCTGGGAATTGAGGGCGTTTAATGCCTTTTCCCTGTTGATCGTGATTATACCGACACGATCTTTGACTTCGTAAGTAACAAATTCCATCTTCGTTTCCTTTCTGTAATACCTGACGTGCAAACATGAAAAGAGCATCAGCGTTTAATTGCTAAACGCTGACGCCTGTTTTCAAGTTCAATCCATTTCAACTATTGTTGCACAACCCATTCCGCCACCGATACAAAGAGTCGCAAGACCCTTCTTCGCACCCTTCTTCTTCATCTCGTGAAGGAGAGTTACGAAGATACGCGCACCGGATGCACCTACGGGATGTCCGAGAGCGATAGCTCCGCCGTTGGGGTTGAGCTGCTTATCAACATCTATTCCGAGATCCTTGCCGACTGCAACAGACTGAGCGGCAAATGCCTCGTTTGCCTCGATGATATCGAAGTCCTCGATCTTGTATCCGGCCTTGGCCATTGCCTTCTTAGAAGCGGCAACAGGGCCGATACCCATGATGGAAGGATCGACACCGGCCAAAGCACCGGCAACAAATGTTGCCATGGGCTTAACGCCAAGTTCCTTTGCCTTCTCTTCACTCATTACGACAACAGCAGCAGCACCGTCGTTGATACCCGATGCATTACCTGCCGTAACGAATCCGTCGGGATTGATCGGGCGAAGCTTTGCGAGAGCCTCTATAGTAGAGCCCTGTCTGGGGCCTTCATCCGTATCAAAGATAACGGTTTCTTTCTTCTTCTTAACTTCTACGGGAACGATCTCATCCTTGAACGCGCCTGACTCGATAGCTGCGCAAGCCTTCTGCTGGCTCTTGAGCGCGAACTCGTCGAGTTCTTCCCTTGTAAGCTTCCACTGCTTTGCGATATTGTCAGCAGTTGTGATCATATGATAATCGTTAAACGCATCCCAAAGAGCATCCTTTACCATTGTATCAACAAGTCCGCCCTGGCTCTGCGTGGGCCACATCATCCTGTAACCGTAACGTCCGTTGGGGATGGCAAAAGGAGCCATTGACATGTTCTCCATACCGCCTGCAACAACAACATCGGCATCACCTGCCATGATCATCTGTGCAGCCTGGTTAACGCAGTTAAGACCCGATCCGCAGACAACGTTTGATGTAACAGCGGGCGTTTCGATCGGAAGACCTGCCTTGATCGAAGCCTGACGTGCCACGTTCTGGCCCTGACCTGCCTGTATAACACATCCCATGTAAACATGTTCAACATCTTCAGGCTTGATGCCTGCCCTGTTTACGGCTTCTTTAATGACGATAGCGCCAAGATCGGCAACGGGGATCGTTGAGAGTGATCCTCCCATTGTTCCGATGGCTGTACGACATGCGCTTGCGATAACGACTTTTTTAGACATTTAGATACCTCCGGAAAAGATTGTTAATATTTTGACAAATAACGCAACTTCAATTATAACAAATTTGGGGGGATTACACAACACAAGATGTAGGGATTTTCAAACAGATATGCACTAACGAGGGAGAAGGGAGCATGTATGGTTTTACGGGCATTCCGCAGGCTCGTTACTTAGCGAGGTATTGTCGAGCTTAGTAACGTGAGCACCGAGGACAATGAGCGGGAGCGTCCCGGAAAAGCATATCATTGCTCGCTTCGACCGAAAACAAACGGAGGGTAGAATATCCCCGTCTCGGTTATGATCGCCGTGATAAGGCTGTGATCCGTAACATCAAATGCCGGATTGAACACTTTAATGCCCGAAGGAGCCATCGGCTTCTCGTACCACATGGTCGTGACTTCCTCGCCCGGACGCTCTTCTATCGGGATGTCCGCGCCGCTTTTGATCGCAGAGTCGATCGTGGACATCGGTCCGCACACGTAGAACGGTATGTTAAAGCGCTTTGCCACAGTTGCGACAACGCTTGTTCCGATCTTGTTCGCGGTATCGCCGTTTGCGGCAACTCTGTCGCATCCGACAAGAACGGCATCTATCTTACCCGAAGCCATTAATGCTCCGACCATATTGTCACACTCAAGGGTAACATCCATGCCCGCCGCCGCAAGCTCATATGCGGTCAGTCTCGCACCCTGCAGGAGCGGTCTTGTCTCATCACAATATATGTGAAAATCATACCCGCGCTCATGTCCGAGATACATCGCGGCTGTGGCCGTTCCGTACTTTGATGTGGCAAGCTGTCCGGCATTGCAGTGTGTCAGAAGTCCGAACCCGGGCTTAAGAAGCGTTAGTGCATTCTCTCCGATAGCCCTGCATGCGGCTTCATCCTCGCGGCGTATCTTAAGCGCCTCCTCGCGAAGCGCATCGATTATCTCGGCTACGGGCCTGTCGCTGTTATTTCTCACAACGCTATCCATACGGGAAAGCGCCCAGCTTAAATTGACGGCTGTGGGCCTAGAACTGTTAAGGTATTCTTTATCTTTTGTGAACGCTTTATAGAAGCCTTCAAAGTCCGTCTCTTTGATTTTACACGCACAAAGATATGCCGCAAATGCCGCGAACACACCTATAGCCGGTGCCCCTCGAACCTCAAGCCTCTTGATCGCATTATAGAACTCTTCAACCAAAGACAGACGAAGCATCCTCTTCTGTCCGGGAAGCTTCGTCTGGTCTATGATGATTATCTCTTTGGCACTGTCATCAAGTGCCAACGTCTCATCCGTTAAATCATAATTCGGGTTCGATAAGTCCATACGTGTTGCCTTTTCTCTTGTACACAACGCTCGTAAGACCGTTCTCCGCATTCGTGAACACGAAGAAGCTGTGACCGCACAGTTCCATCTGAACGCATGCGTCTTCAGGATACATGGGCTTCATGTCGATCCTCTTGGTACGTACGATCTTGATCTCGTCATCGTCGCTGTAATCCTTGTCGAGGAAGTCCTGACGGAAGTTCTCCGTCGCGTGCTTTGCGTCGATGATCTTGTTCTTGTACTTCTTGAGCTGACGCTCGATGATCTCCTCTACAAGATCGATCGATACATACATATCGTTACTTACCTGCTCGGAGCGGATGACAGTTCCCTTAACGGGGATCGTTACCTCGATCTTCTGTCTGTCCTTCTCAACGCTGAGCGTAACATGTATCTGAGTGTTAGGCGTAAAATATCGCTCAAGTTTTCCGATCTTGTCCTCCACTGCCTGACGCAGTCCGGGAGTTACATCTATGTTCTTTCCGACTATTACAAATTCCATACTGTTCTCACTCCTTTCATTCGTTGGGCTTCCGGAATATCAGAATATTCTTCGGATAGCCAGGATGTTACGGTATGATGCATTTGATACTTTGATACCTGTCTTAGCTGTTGAAGCATGTACTATCTGGCCGCCGCCGATGTAGATACCTACGTGACCCGAATAGCATATGATATCTCCTGCCTGCGCCTCGGCAAGGCTTCCGACGCCGTAACCGCATGCACGCTGAGCACCCGATGAGTGCGGCAGTGATACACCGAAGTTTCTGTATACTCCGCTCGTGAAACCGGAGCAGTCCGTTCCGTTCGTAAGGCTCGTTCCGCCGTATACATAAGGATTGCCGACAAACTGGAGTGCGTAGTTCGCAACGCTTGCTCCGAGGCCGCTTCCGCTTGCGGAATAAGATCCGCCGCCGCTTGTGGTCTTGCCGCCACCGCTCTTCTTGCCGCCGGCCGATCTTGCGGCAGCCTGCTGAGCACGCTTTCTTTCCGCAGCTTCCTTCTTCAGTCTTGCTTCCTCTTCGGCCTTTGATTCAGCCTTCGGGAACCAGGTGGAAAGGCTGACGTATTCTCTCGAAACCCAACCGTCACCTTCCTCGATATTAACTTTGACCCATTCGTCTGTCTCTTCGACAACAGACAACTGGTCTTCGTTTGCAACAAGTCCGAGCACTTTCGAGTCGGCACTTGCTTCTTCTCTTATCTTAAGAGTTGTGGTATGAACCGTTGCAAGTCTCTGTCCCACTTCTGCCGCAAGTTTGACGGCCGCCTGTCCGGTCTTAACGTATTCACCCTTAACGAAACCTACTACGTTACCGGATTCGATCTTGTACCAGTCGCCCTGCTTGTCAAGCCATGTACCGGCCGAGTGGTTATAGAGCTTACCGACGATCTCACTGTCCTCGTCGGGCATTGAGCGGACATTTACATATCCGTCAACAACTGCGATAACCTGATCCGACAGATCTTCCTCACCCTCTTCGACATCCTGCGCTTCGGGCTTAACATCGATCTGAGGATTGGCTTCGTCAACGCTCTTGTCTTCGGAAGATTCCTCTTCCGCGCTGTTTTCGCCTTCGGCAAGTTCGGTATCGTCTCCGCCGTTCTTGTCGTTCTTGCTGCCGGTGTTGTTATCGGTGGACGTTATCTCGATCTGGGCACCTTCCGATGCGGAACCTACAACGGCAACGCCGTCTATCGTGATGCCCTCGTTAACGGCCTTTGACGAAGGTGTCTCAACCTTTGCCACGGTAGCCGTATCTTTCTTGGTTATCTTCTCGTGATTGGCTATTGTTGACTGCTTTGCCGCATTTCGTGCAACATCCGCACGGATGTCCTTGATGGAACGACCGTTACCTGCCGCAAGAGCTCCTCCCGCTGCAGGAAATACAAGCGATGATGCAGCCTGCACGTCATTTATCGGAAAGCATGTCGCGGCTATCGCCATTAAACACATGGCCGCAGTAGCCTTTAATACGCTTTTCTTCATGAAACCTCCAATTAATTATACCGGTTGCCCCCTCAGACTTACCAATATTAATTGTCAATTTTAACGCATACAGGGTGTAGGATATCAGAATATCGGGATTATGTCAAATCAGGAAAGCCTGCGCAGCATACACTGCATTGGCTCCGTCGGCCGTAGCGGTGACTACCTGACGCAGCTTTTTGCTCCTGACATCCCCCGCCGCAAATACCCCCGGAAGTGAGGTGGCACATGTCTCATCCGCGATAATGTATCCGTTCTCATCCTTCTTCAGTGCATCCGTATATGATGAATTGGGATTGTTTCCTATTGCAATAAACACACCCGACACTTCGAGCGTCGTCTTCTCCCCCGAAACCCTGTTCTCGATCTCAAGGCCGCTTACCATTCCGGAATCATTGCCTTTTATCTCCTTCGGGATACTGTTCCATACGACCTCCACGTTGGGAAGCGCCAGGAGAGATTTCTGAAGCAACGCTGCCGCCCGAAGTTCATCACGTCTGTGAACGAGGTATACCTTCTCGCACCCTCTTGCGAGGAAAATCGCATCTTCGACCGCAACGTCGCCGCCGCCGATAACCGCAACAGTACGTTTCCTGAAGAATGCCCCGTCGCATGTCGCACAGTAGCTGACTCCTGCGCCCGTCATCTCCTCTTCGCCGGCGATCCCAAGCTTCTTGGGGGAATTACCGGTCGCGAGAATTACCGTCTTTCCGACAAACGTTCCGTTATCGGTAACTACCTTGTTATCACCCTTGGCAAAATCGATCTTCTCGACCTCGGCAGTCTCCATTGTAACTTCATATTTCTCCAGATGCTCCTGCATCTTCATCCCGAGCTCGGCTCCCGTGATGCCCGGAAGTCCCGGGTAATTGTCGACTTCATATGTATTGAGTATCTGACCGCCTGCGCCGTACCTTTCCAGTATCAGAGCCTTCAGTCCGGCTCTCGCCGCATATATGCCCGCTGTCAGCCCCGCAGGGCCCGCACCTATAATGATCACGTCGTATTCCCGGTCCATGATTGTCTCCCTTTGTTGTGGTATAATATATGTAGTTATTATACCATATCCGGGAGGAAAAATCATGGGAAAGAATGCTTTGATAACCGGTGCTTCGCGCGGTATCGGACGTGCGATAGCGATAGAATTCGCAAGGGCCGGATACGACCTGACACTGTGCTGCATCAAGAATATAGAAAGCCTTGAACACTTGGCAAAGGACCTCGAGGATACATACCGGGTCAAGTGTGTTGCCTGCCGGGCCGATGTATCTGATCCTGCGGCGGTCAGGGATCTCTTCAATAAGATCGATCCTCCCTCTGTCCTTATCAACAATGCGGGAATCTCATATGTGGGACTTGTTACGGATATGTCGGATGAAGACTGGGCTAAGACAATTAATACAAACTTAAGCTCCGTATTCTATATGTGCCGTGCGGCTATCCCGCACATGCTCACGGAGTTCTCCGGCAAGATCATAAATGTATCGTCTGTATGGGGAGAGAGCGGTGCTTCGATGGAAGTGGCCTATTCCGCATCAAAGGGCGGCCTCGACGCGTTCACCAAAGCTCTCGCCAAGGAACTCGCACCGAGCGGAATAAGCGTTAATGCGGTTGCATGCGGTCTCATAGACACCGATATGAATTCAAGACTGTCTGACGAGGAACTGGCCGAAGTCGTTGCCGACATACCCGCCGACCGTATCGGCAAGCCCGCCGAAGTGGCCTCCGTCATCTTATCCCTTGCCGAATCGACCAACTACCTGACCGGCCAGATCATCAAGGTCGACGGCGGTTGGATGTAGAAAAAAATATGAAACCGGTATTGATTTACGGGTATGCTTGTGCAAACCATGCATCAAAATCCGTCTGATTAAATTCATAATCAGCAAGTGTATTTTGATCATGAACCTCATACCAGATGGTTTCCGGTGGATTCAAAGTTAAATTGTTCGGCGCAATTACACTCGTGTCATTTTTCCCTATCGCATAATTACTATCAACGGAATAGCTTTGATTCATCGTATTTCCGTTACTATATGCGGACGCGGTCCAATCTATCCACTTATTGGATCCGACTTGCAGATCCTGATACTGAACCTGGCCGTTGTTATTTGTTATGTTTAACGGTAACACTATAGGTGTACTTCCCGCCTTTGTAATATTGATAATTCCTGACTGCGATCCCGGATACTCATTAAATGTTCCCTCTGCACCATTAGTAAGTGTAAACGGACCATTTGTTCCGTCTATGTGATTATATACCGCGGTGACGCTGTTATCCTTTTCTTCTTCCTCTTCTTCCTCTTCATCCCCATACGGGTCCTCATAAGGAACGTCCGGAGTGATCACCGGTGCCGGAGTAGGTGTGGGTGTAATCATGGCGAGCATTTTCTTCAGCAGTTCTTCAAGCTCTTCCTCTGTATTATCCTCATCATTCTTCTTTGCGGTGGGTGTTGTTGTAGGCGTGGGTGTAGGTGTCACCTCGTCATGATCGCTCTCATCCGTATCATCAGCCTCTTCAACAATCGGAGTCGGCGTAGGGGTGAGCATATCGATACCGAGTATCCACGGCTTGTCCCATCCTGTTTCTTTGCAGACTTTATCGAGGAGCGCGGGATTTTCGCGTAAGCGTTCGAGAAGAAATTCGGGCAGCTCGCGTTCCGTGACTTCTTCGACATAGAACATGATACTGTCTACATTTCTGTCATTATAAAGATATGTACTGACCCTCTGACCGGCATACACTTCTATCTCTTTAGTCTCTCCGGTATTAGGGTTTCTTCCTATGACATGAACATGTCCGTCACATATGATAAGACTCTCATGATCACCTTCTACCGATACCCAGCCGGATGTACCTCTTATTCCGACGACCATCGTATTGGTCTTGATCTCCATCTTCTCATCGTCTTCAAGAGGCTTCTGAACTTCGAAGAACAGGCTTCCGTCCGTAAGCTCCAGATCGAGCTGTCTTCCGGCCTGATTGAACTCGGCACGGCTCAGCTCATCGAGCGTCACGATCTTGGTATCGTCAAGGCCTATCGCAACGAGACTCTTCTTTTTGGTCGTCAATGCATTACCGCTGTTAAGGCGGAGGTTCTTCGTTGCAGTCCTCTTCTTGCCGTTATCTTCAAGCGACACTTCGCCCTCCATGCGAAGAATACGCATGGTTGTTGCCCTGATCTGGGACCTGAAATAAATAAAAATGATGACCGCAACCGCAACGAGAAGCACTGCGGCCACTATCATCATTATCATCTTCTTTTTCTTCTGTTCGCGTGATTCCATGGTAATTATCTGCTAGGCATCCTAAAAAATGTGGCTGAGCGAATATTGTACCAAACAACCACGAATGTGACAATATGTATTTCCGAAACTTCCAGTCCCGGTGTTCAATCCTCTCCCACCAGGTGTACCGTCTGATATGTATGTCCCGTTGCAGGTAGGAATGTATTTATAACATCGGCCGTCTTCATCTTAAGACTGGAGGTGCATACACACGGATGACATCCGAGATATTCATCTTTCAGCACATCCTCATCTATCAGCAGCTTCACTGCATGTTCCCTGTCATTCATCAGACCCATGATGCTTACCGCCCCGGGCTCTATATCAAGGAATTTAAGCATATCTTCCGGATCGGCAAACGAAAGTCTTGCCGAATTGATCTGCGATGACAGTTCCTTCGTCTTGAACTTCTTGTCTCCGGGCATCATCAACAGATAGAAATCCGTCTTCTGCCTATTGCACAAAAACAGGTTCTTGCATATGATCACCCCCAGCACCGCATCGATAATGTTGCATGCTTCCATGTTATCGGCTCTCCCGTGATCCGTCCTTTGATATTCGATCCCAAGATCATCGAGAAAATCATATGTCCGCACTTCTCTTGGCAGTCTGCCCTCCGTATTTTCAGGTCTTCCGTTATATAGTTCCAATTTCCGAATCCTCCGACTTAATCGTGTGTGACGCTTCTGTGACGGAACGTCTGATATCATGAGTGCATAGAAAAGAGAAGAGCTGATAAAACATTTTCATAATAAACCTCCCTTTGAAGCCGGCCAGACCCGCCGGCTTCATTTATCGTAACACAAGTTCGGTTATCCCCGGATTGACTCCGGGTCTGACACTTTTGACTTTGCCTTCCCTGCCGTATGAGAACTCATCCTCGATCGCTTCCTTTATTCTTGTTCCGCCGTGATAACCGTGAATGAGCCTGATCGTATATACGCTGCCCGGCGCTTTGTTAACTTCGTTTCTGATCTTTCTGATCGCCTCTTCCACCCTCATTCCGTGAAGATCGATCTCAATGATCCCTGACGTAAGATTCATGGTATCTCCTTATTCGTAAGAACGCTCCTGTTTATCTTGTGATCTCGCTCGCACTCTTAACAACTCTGGCATCAATTACTTCTGTTCCGGCAAGATACGGATTGAGCTTTTCGGCTGTCTTTCCTATATCGCTTCCTCCGCTCGTGGCGAAGACATATACTTTCTTACCGGTAAAATCATAACCCTTACAGAATGTGTTTACGACATTCGGGGCTGCATAATACCATATCGGAAATCCGATATATATACGCTCATATTCATCAAAGTTTTCGATCCTGCCCTTGACCGGAACATCTTTCTTGCCCATCTTCTCTCGGTTGCACCTTGAAATCGGATTGGTCCATCTGATGTCCGACTCAGAATAAGGCTCTTCCGGGACGATCTCGAACGTATCCGCATCGATCTCTTTAGCAAATTCCTCCGCAACCTTCTTTGTATGTCCCTGCGCGCTGAAATATGTTACAAGTGTTTTCATGTCTTCTTCCTCCGTTCTTTGAGACTTACTGTTCCAATCCGGCATACTCATAACCGGCTTCCTCTACAGCGGCCTTTATCACCGACTCCTCAACATCTTTGGAATTAGTGATCGTAACAAGATTTTCCTCGTGAGATGCAACAACGCTGTCGATTCCGTCAATTGCCTCAAGAGCCTTCTTTACATGCATTTCACAGTGTCCACACATCATTCCGTTTACTTTGATCTTCATATCTTTACTCTCCTTTATTTTTTCAATATTTGCGTTCTGTTCTATTAAAATCCCCGATACAGGGTTTTTAATCGGTTTATCTCTTTTGCTGTCATAGGGCCTTATCAGGTTAAGACGTAGTGCGTTTGAAACAACGCAAAAACTTGAAAGTCCCATGGCTGCCGCTCCGAATACGGGATTCAGCTCCCATCCGAAAGCAGCAACGTAGCATCCTGCGGCCAGCGGAATACCAAGAACATTGTAGAAAAAAGCCCAGAAAAGATTCTCATGAATATTTCCAAGGGTGCTTCTTGATATCCTGATGGCTGCCGCAACATCCTTTATGCTGCTCTTCATAAGAACCACATCCGCCGCATCTATTGCCACGTCAGTTCCCGCACCGATCGCTATTCCGATGTTTGCAGCTGTCAGCGCAGGAGCGTCATTTATACCGTCTCCGACCATAGCCACAGAACCGTGTCCCGCAAGTTCTCTTACGACAGCTTCCTTCCCGTCAGGCTTAACGGAAGCTACAACTTCATCAACACCTGCCTGCCTTGCAATGGCCGCGGCAGTGACCTCGTTATCGCCGGTAAGCATGACTGTGTGGATACCCAGTGCCTTCAGCTGCGCAATGGCTTCCGTCGAATCCTCTTTTATCACATCCGAGACTCCGAGGACTCCGAGAAGTTTATCACCCTCAGCAAAAAGAACCGGCGTCTTTCCTTCCTTGGCAAGGCTGTTTATGTGTTCTTCCGTCTCTTTACTTAATCCCCCCAAAACACTTCCGATATACTTTGCGCTTCCGCCTCTTATGATCTTAGCACCAAGTTTTGCCTTCAAGCCGTTTCCCGATAAGACTTCAAACTCTGTTGTCTCTTCAGGCGGAATCTCTTTTTCACCGGCGTGATCGGTAACCGCCCTGGAAATAGGATGTTCACTCTTTGATTCAAGAGCGTATGCCACCGTCAGGAGCTCCTTTTCCGAAAAACCGTTAAGAGGAAGGATAT
>JAEEGL014446484.1_pt1 | contig 12883 bp, 8 predicted proteins | sample 9134231 | NCBI WGS metagenome assembly JAEEGL01 (sample SAMN16246548, study PRJNA631951) | gut metagenome | biome: gut microbiome; feature: rumen; material: fiber-attached | host: Bos | place: Iran: Karaj | collected 2018-10
ATTACAATGAAGAGCGAATAAAAGAAAAGTTAGGATGGATGAGTCCCGTTCAATACAGGCGCCATCTTTTAGCTGCATAAAGAAAACGAGACGACCGAAGTCGTCTCGTAAAAAAGTCTAACTTTGAGGGGTCACCTCATCTCCCCTGCCCTTTTTATTGTGTTTTCACCGTAAGCCTGAACACCGACTCCGCAAAAAACCTTCTGATCACATCCAATATGGTGTCTTTCTGTGAAGACTTTAAGAGATACCCGTCAGGCTTGTACTCCAGAATATTGAACACAAGCTCCCTGTCATTTTTACCTGTCAGGAAAATAATGGGTATGGTGAAATTGGGAAAATTGGTGCGTATCTTTTTGATAAGCTGACATCCGTTCATGCCCGGCATCTCATAATCCAAAAGCAACAGATCCGGCTTTACCGCCGAAAGAGCCTTCAGCACAGCATCACCGCTGCCAAAACAAGACACATTATATTCTCCCTTAAGCCAGTGCTCGATTATATGAAGGTAGCCGGTGTCGTCATCCACGACGAATATGGTCTTCCTGCGGCGGTATTCCGCATTTAGCGAAACAAAGTATTCCATATCTCCTATGAGGGTATCAAAGTCAACCGGCCTCTGATATGTACGCGAAACACGGTGCGCTCCGTTCACGCTCATGGCCGCATCCAGATCGGCATTATCGCCGATAAGGCAAAGCTCTTTATTGTCGTCCTGACATATCTCACCCAGCAGATTCATGGTAATGCCGATGTGCGAATCATCGCTCAACTCCGGATAATATATGATAATGTCAGCATCTTTTCTGTGTACTATGATGCGATCCGGCTCATCCGGTATGGAGATCACCCTGAAGCCTGCAGCGGACAGGTTCTGCTCTATGCCTTTCTTGATGATACCAATACCGTTTGAAACGAACAGTATACATCTGTTCAATCGCGGAGTGGGGGATACGGCTGGAAAACCGGTTCCCGGTTCACGAGTGTTCTTTTGGAAATTGACATCATCCTCAAAGGCGGACAGAATATCGGAAAACTCTCTGTAGGACTCCAGAAAATCCGGAGTATTGCTGCGGACAAGCTCCTCGTCACCCTCCCGTGATGCGTTCTCCAGCACTGCTGCGGCATCTGCCAGCTTTTTGGCTCCCACAAGTCTTGCCATACTCTTCAGGGAATGAACACACAGTGAGTAGTTGGTCCAATCTTTATTATTGAAAAAACTCTCTATGTCATCCGCCTTCTCGCTCACAGACGAATAGAAAACATACAGTGCGTCCATATAATCCTCGGCAAGACCGCAATTCGTGATACCCGCCACCAGATCGATACGCGGCACGATCTTAAGCCACAGCGGAAGCTTCTCGATCTCGCTTCTCGTGTCTTCATCTTCAGGTTTGAGGTCGGTGCTATCCCCGCCGGTCTGTTCTTCAGGCTCCAGCTCTTTCTCTACATGCTCCTGTATCACATCGGGGAGATAGGTCATGATGACCTCCATGAGAACCTTTGGCTCTATGGGCTTTACCAGCACATCCGCAAAACCCGCCGCCTTGTACAGATTGACATTTTGTTTTCCCTCGCTGGAGGTGTGACATATGACAGGGACCTCCCGGCCTTTGGATGCGAATATCTCCTTTAGCTCCACCAGGGTATCGACACCGTCCATCCCGGGCATCCGGTGATCAAGAAGAATAAGATCGTAGTCCTTTTTCCTGCAGAGTTCTATACATTCTGCTCCGTTATCCACCTGATCCGACAGGACTCCGTGGGTTGCCAGCAGAGATGCCACCACTATTCTGTTGATCGCCATATCGTCTACTATGAGCACGCGTGATGATTTACTGTCTGTCATATCTTACCTTTCTGTGAATGATCGACTTGGTCTTATCGGAAAGTTCATAATACCTCCCCCGGAGGGGGAACCTGTTTTGTATTATACCACATCCGATGTCACTAAATTCAGCCTTCTCTTCGTTCGGCTTCATTAAGTGATCCTGTATGGGTAAATCTAATCTCAATCTGCGCCTTCGGCTTGATTTCGTTAAGATTATACCACAAAGCAACGAGGAAAATGCAAATTTATTTGCATTTGACGACTGCCCATGATAACAACAGCTCTGCTGTTGTTATACCATTTTTCAATGCTTATTGTATAAATATTTATAGAATTTATCCACCAAATTGACTGTGAATCGCACCCCTGAAACCTGTATTTTTATGCGGTTTGTCAATATGATTAAGCCGACTGCTATGATATGATACTAATTTAGTGATTTATAATCTCATCGGAGGTATGTATGAAGATCAAGAGAGAAGATATCAGAAACGTAGCTATTATCGCCCATGTCGACCATGGCAAGACAACTCTGGTAGACGAGCTGTTAAAACAGAGCGGCGTCTTCAGGGAGAATGAAGAGGTCAGGGAGAGAGTCATGGACTCAGGCGATATCGAGAAAGAGCGCGGTATCACTATATTGGCTAAAAACACGGCCATCATGTACAAGAACATCAAGATCAACATCATCGACACACCCGGACATGCGGATTTCGGCGGCGAGGTTGAGCGAGTGCTCAAGATGGTGAACGGCGTCATCCTGGTGGTAGACGCTTTCGAAGGTGCAATGCCCCAGACCAAATTCGTGCTGATGAAAGCCCTGGAGCTGGATCTTCCGGTAATCTGCTGCATCAATAAGATAGACAGACCGGAGGCAAGACCCGAGGAGGTTGTGGACGAGGTGTTGGAGCTTCTGATGGATCTCGATGCTTCGGATGAGCAGCTGGAGTGCCCCTTCATATTCGCATCAGCCAGAGACGGTTACGCCATCAAAAATCTCGATGACGAGATCAAGAATATGACACCTCTCTTCGATACCATTGTGGACTACATCCCCGCACCGGAAGGCGACCCGGATGCCGAGACACAAATCCTAATATCCACTATCGATTACAATGAATATGTGGGCCGTATCGGTATCGGCAAGGTAGACAACGGCAGCATCCGCATCAATCAGGAGGCTGTGGTGGTCAATCACCACGATCCCGGCAGGCGCGAGAAGGTTCGTATCTCAAAGCTCTACGAATTCTACGGATTGGAGAAGGCGGCAGTAGCCGAGGCTGAGATCGGTTCCATCGTAGCCATCTCAGGTATAGCTGACTTAAAGATCGGAGATACCATCTGCGGAGTCAACGATCCTGTGGCAATACCCTTCCAGAAGATCTCAGAGCCCACTCTGGCCATGAATTTCATAGTAAACGACTCACCTCTGGCAGGTATAGAGGGCAAGTTCGTCACCAGCCGTCACCTTCGCGACAGACTGTTCAAAGAGCTCAACACTGATGTTTCTCTCCGTGTGGAGGAGACAGAGGACACAGATACATTCAAGGTTTCCGGACGTGGCGAGTTACATCTGTCAGTTCTCATAGAGAACATGCGCCGCGAGGGATATGAATTTGCGGTATCAAAAGCCGAGGTTTTGTTCAAGACTGACGAGAACGGCAAGAAGACAGAGCCCATGGAGATCGCATATGTCGACGTCCCCGACGAGTTCTCAGGCGCCGTCATTGAGAAGCTCTCTTCCAGAAAGGGAGACCTTCAGAACATGGGATCCATCTCCGGCGGATACACCAGACTCACCTTCAGGATCCCCTCAAGAGGCCTTATAGGCTACCGCAACGAGTTCATGACCGACACCAAGGGCAACGGTATCCTCAACACCATATTTGACGGATATGATCTGTACAAAGGCGATATCACCTTCAGAAAGACAGGCTCACTCATAGCCTTCGAGAGCGGCGAATCCGTGACCTACGGTCTCTTCTCCGCACAGGACAGAGGTACACTCTTTATTGGGCCGGGCGAGAAGGTATACGGCGGAATGGTCATCGGCATGAGTGCCAAGCCTGAAGACATCGAATTAAATGTATGCAAAAAGAAGCACCTCACCAACACGAGATCTTCTTCCGCTGATGAGGCACTTACACTTGTCCCGCCCAAGATTCTTTCTCTTGAGCAGGCTCTTGAATTTATCGAGGATGACGAACTTCTGGAGGTAACTCCCAAGTCCATCCGTATCCGTAAGAGGATACTGGATCCCACTCTTCGTAAAAGAGCAGGCTTCGCTAAAAAGAACGGCTGATAAGCTTTTGGGCTTTTGCCTTCTGCTTTGCATTACCTTTGATCTTTATCACGGCATTTTCCGGGATTCCGGAGAATGCCTTTTTTCCTACCTTTTTGAGGCTTTTGGCATCTATTACGACCTTCTTCACACCGCTGCAGCCGGCGAAAGCTTTCTTTCCGATCTGAGTCACATTCCCGCCTATCACTACCTTCTTTATCTTTTTGTTGCCCTTGAAAGCATTTGGCGCGATCTTCGTGACTTTATAGGTCTTACCGTTCTCTTCTACGGTGACCGGGATCTTAACGGTACTGCCCTTAGCTGTAACCTTTGTCAGGGTGACTGTCTTTCCCTTAACAGTATAGACTATTGATACTTTTCCTTTGGATACGGTGATCTTTCCGGATCCTGTTGCCGTATCACTGCCCGCATCAAGCCCACCGGTTGCGGTATCGCCGTCTGTGGTATTACCGCTGACTGTATTGGTACTCACAGTGTTGGTGCTCACAGTGTTGGTGCTGACTGTATTGGTGCTGACGGTATCTTTCTTCTCCGTCGCATCACCGGAAGAGGCTCCGCCTCCTCCACCTCCTCCGCCCGAAGAGACTCCACCGCCTCCCGCCGGTGTATCTGAAGGCGTATCTTTGCCTGATGTGCCATTTGTTTCAGTCTTTTTCCATTTGGCAAATAAAGTGATATTTGCATTAACCTTATCGGTACTGAAATTCCACGGGGTTACAAAGGTATTCTCTTTGTACCAGCCCTCGAAGGTATATCCGCTCTTTGCGGGATCCGACGGCTTCTGCACGGTATCATCCTCAATGACAGTCACCGCCTTATATACGGAACCGTCACTTTTGAAGGTCACTGCATAGGTGTTTGCTTCGATGATCGTAAAAGATGCGGAAACGCTTCCCGTAAAGCGGCTGCCGTCTTTTCCGGTAACGGTCATCACAGCGCTGTCACCCAATGCTGTGTTATTAGTGTAAGACAGGGTATAATCCACATCCCTTAGCAGCTTTACACCGTTTATCACCACGCTGTCCGGAACAGGCTCAACAGCACTTCCTCTGTAGGTGTATGTTGGGTTTGCCGGACTGATCACTGCGGCAGAAATATCTACTGCTTTGTCGACATCATTAAGATAACCCATGTAATAGGTTACACCCTTGTATTGCAACACAGTGTACGAATAACCGGTAGCCTGCGGATCCAGTTTTCTTTTAACCGCTCCGATAGTATCCTGCTGACTGGCAAGACAGGCGATGCATCCGTTCAGCCTTGCCCCCTTTGTATACATTTTCAGGACAAGTTCATCCGTCACAGTGCCGCCACACCAGAATCCTCCTCTGTAATAATATGTTCCCTCGAATGTATCACTGATCGTATCTGTGATCTCATACATCCACTTCATTTCGTTGTCTACAGTCTGAGTCGAACTAAATTCCCTATGACTGGTCACAAAATCAGACTTCGGCATACCGAAATAGTAGTGATAGTATTTGCCGTCCCCCATATCATCCCATGTGAGATCCATATACATATAGGTCTTTCCACCGTCATCGGATACCGCGTTCCACGCATGTCCACCGCCGGCACCGCCGTTTGTAGCATTTCCGACAATGTAGTGATTGGGGATGCCCAGGTAATTCATCATCAGTGAAAAAGTATCCGCATATCCCTCACATACCGCTCTTTTATGAGCCGGGTCAAAAACACCCTGAACATTGTGTGCCCACGCGGCAGTCTCAGGAGTTTTCTGCAATGTATTGGCCGAAGAATAAGCATAATCTATATCCATCACGATGGAATTATGAACCAGAGCGATCTCATCCAGGGCATCCTCACCCTGTACCGCAACAGCAGCGTAGGCCTTTACCCCGGCCTCTATCTTCTCATTGATCGAAGCTCTGGTGCTGACGGACGCGTATTCCGGTTCGGTACAAAGATAAAGGTTCTCATCTGATTTCCATACACTGTTGCTGATCCAGTAATATGCCGGATGATCATAATTATATGCGCAAAATGCCTGACATGCCTGGGCTAAGGTCAGACCAAGATCTTTATAATTTATCTTGGCGACAACGTATACATCTCCGTTCTGCTGTCCCATAGAAGTCACAGTAAGATCCGCGGTCGCCTGCATAAATCCCGTAGCCGCTTCGTCCATCCTGCCGTAAAAGGTTTTCTGTCCGTCCAGAGTCAGAGCATTATATGCCGCAGTTCCCACACCCTTCACGAAAACAGAGTCTGCCGGAAGCGGATCGCTGTTGAAGATATTGGTATATTTTACCAATCCATCGTTACCTGCGCCGATCTCAACATCATCCTCTACGGTCCGAATCTCCATGGGGGCCAACCCGCCCACAGGTTTGCAATCGTCTTCTGAGAACTCAGTAACCGTGTATGTCTCTGATGTATTGCTGCCTTGGGTGGCATCATATTCGCCCGTATCTGCGGAATCCGCATAAACCGGTACTGCCGCAAACATCATCGCAGCCGAGAGCGTTACCGCCAGGGCTTTTTTCAGAACATCCTTCATACATATTCCTCCGTGCTAAACTATTGAACTAAATGTTACTATTCACAGCTGTTTTAATGTGTATTCCGGCACGACCACATACATGTGCACTGCTGTTCGTGTGTGCTTCCCTTCGTCGCAGGGTTCACGCGTATGCATATTTGTGAACTGCGTGTGACTTTCGCTTCGCTCACTCACACTCGTTCACAACCGTATACATACGCTTACTTTTATCAAAAACTGACAGCTATGACCCCTTGCTCGGGCAAGCACAATCTCACATCAGTGCACATGTATGTGATCGTGCCTCACCCACCTAATATACTGTGAATAGTAACAACTAAATTACTACCACTTTCTATATCCGGATTATTGTTCGGATTTCGTTCAATAGTCAGGTATATTGGTAACTAGATTTGTTTGCAGGTATGTTTTTCAATCGTAATACTTCTTTGCGAAATTCCACGAATCCTTACACATACGAGTCAGATCAAACTCTGCCTTCCAGCCCAACTCTCTGAGCGCTTTGCCCGGATCGGCATAGCAGGTAGCGATATCGCCGGGACGTCTGGGCTTGATGGAGTATGGGATCTTAATGCCGTTTGCCGCTTCGAAGGCCTTCACTATATCTAACACCGAATATCCGTTTCCTGTGCCCAGGTTATAAATATTCACACCGGTTGAACCCGTGACCTTATCAACTGCGTTAACATGACCTTTTGCCAGATCTACCACATGGATGTAATCCCTCACACCCGTTCCATCCGGCGTGTCGTAATCGTCACCGAAAACACCGAGCTCCGGAAGCTTTCCTACAGCCACCTGTGTTATATATGGCATGAGGTTATTGGGAATGCCGTTGGGTACTTCCCCTATCAGACCGCTCTCATGAGCGCCTATGGGGTTGAAATATCTCAGCAGCACAACGCTCCACTCCGGATCCGGGATGCAGAGGTCACTCAGGATACGCTCCAGCATGGCCTTTGTCTCACCATAAGGATTTGTGGTCTGTCCGAGAGGACACTCCTCTGTGATGGGTACAAACGCCGGATTGCCGTATACTGTGGCCGAAGAAGAAAAGATCATCCTCTTGCATCCGTATTCTGCCATCAGCTGGCAGAGGTTTATAGTGCCTGTCAGGTTGTTGTGATAATACATCAAAGGTTTCTGAACTGACTCGCCCACCGCCTTCAGTCCGGCGAAATGGATCACCGCGTCGAATTTATGCGCCTCGAATATGGGACGCAGCTCCTCAGGTTTCAGCATGTCAGCCTTATAAAAAGTTACATCCTTACCGGTGATGGTCTTTATCTTATTCACCACCTCTTCCTGTGAGTTGTAAAGATTATCGAATATGACAACCTCGTGACCTTTATTCAAAAGCTCTACGCAAGTGTGTGAACCTATAAAGCCGGTTCCTCCGCTTACCAGTATTTTCATTTTTGTTCTCCTTTCTCATTGTTGCCTTGTATTGGATTTCTGCCTCCCCGGAGGGGGCGGCTTACAATCTCCTCGGTCCGTCCCCGATATCCACTACATAGAAATCAGCCGCATATCCGATTGCCTTCTCGTAATCGGCTCCGACATTTTTGATGAAATCATCCACAGCATCATCCTTTACAATGCTGACTGTGCAGCCTCCGAAGCCGGCTCCGGTCATTCGGGCGCCTATAACACCGCGCTGACGCCATGCGGACTCCACCATGGTATCGAGCTCTGTTCCAGTGACCTCATAATCTTCGGACAGGGACTTATGAGATTCGTTCATCAGCTTTCCAAAGGTTTCTATATCTGAGTTTTTCAAAGCCTCCACCGCTCTGATGGTACGCTCGTTTTCATATACCGCATGTTTTGCACGCTTGCGTCGAACTTCACTTCCTATCGAATCCGCTATCTTCTCAAATTCTTCGCTGCTAAGCTCTCCGAGAGACGCAATGTCTTTTACGGCCTTGAGCTCCTCAAGAGCCTCCTCACACTCGGCTCTGCGCTCGTTGTATTTGGAGTCGCCCAGACCTCTCTTTTTGTTGGTGCAACCGATGACGATCTTCGCTCCGGTGAGCTTTATGGGTGCATACTGATATGAGAGATCTGCAGTATCCAAAAAGATAGCGTTGTCCTTCTTTCCCATGGCGATGGCAAACTGATCCATGATGCCGCAGTTGACACCGTTGAATTTGTTCTCGGAATACTGGCCGTACAGAGCAAGGTCGATGTTCGTAACGCTGTCAATGCCAAAGAAATCCCTCAGGATAAAACCGGTCAGCACCTCAACCGATGCGGAGGATGAAAGCCCGGAACCGTTTGGGATATTGCCGAACAGCAACAGATCCATACCCTTATCTATCACATGTCCCTTCTCGCCGAAGGCCCATATCACACCCTTGGGATAATCCGTCCAGCTGCCTGTCCCCGATGGCTTAAGATCGTCCAGAGAGGACTCTGTAACCCCCACGTTCTCAAAATTCATTGAAAAAAATCTTAACTTTCTGTCCTCACGCTGCCTTGCAACACCGTAGGTTCCGATGGTGAGTGCACACGGAAAAACATGACCTCCGTTGTAATCCGTATGTTCTCCTATGAGATTCACACGCCCCGGCGCAAAGTAGAGGCCGGCGCCTTCCGCATCACCGAATACCTCGGCGAATTTATCAAATAACTTATCTTTCATGTATGCCTCCTGCATTTAAGATTCAAGATTATTGTACCACATCCCCCTTAATCCGTCACGCCATAAATTTCTCTATGACGTCAAGGGCCGGCAGTGCGTTGCCGTCATAATCGAAAAGAGCCTGATTGGCCCATTCATTGCCTCCGGGACCTGATTCACCGGTATATTCGAGAGCTGCCTCTGTGGCCCAGCCGCATCCCGGAACCGGAATCCACCCCGGTTCCCAATAATAAAACCCGCTTCCGCCGTCAACCTCTGCGATCCGCTCCATTATGTCCTGCATAAATGAAGCCTGCCCCTCCGGTGTCATGGGAAAGGCAAGATCTTTTACCAGCTCAGGTTTGGTGGCGTACCCCTTTCTCTCTTGCGGACCGAGCTTCTCATATGAAGCGTAATCTTCCATTGTGAAGCCCATGGAAACCTCAGCCACCACGATCTTCTTTCCGTATCGGGCTGCCATGTCACGCATGTTAAAGGACAGAGCATCTGCGGTTCCATGCCAGAATGGATAGTAGGACAAACCTATGATATCGAAATCCTCACCCTTTTCCATATAGTGATCAAACCAGTCCACATACATTTCATTATTGCCACCGTTATCCAGATGTATCATAACATAGGCTTTCGGACATATCTCCCTCACCGCTCTGATGCCGGCACTCACAAACCTTGATATATTCTCATATTCGGGTTTTAAGCCCATCGGCCACAGTAATCCGTTGGTCAGTTCGTTGCCCACCTGTACATACTCCGGTTCCAAACCCTGCGCCTTCAACTCAGACAGCACCATAACAGTGTAATCATACACCGCCTTTTCCAGTTTTCCCGCATCCTTGCCCTTCCAGGCCTTCGGTATTGTCTGTTTTCCGGGATCAGCCCAGAAATCACTGTAATGGAAGTCCAGCAGAACGCTCATCCCGGCACTCTTCACCCTTTTGGATAATGCAATGGCCTTTTCAAGGTCGTTTGTCCCTGCGCCGTAAGATCTTCCGTCCGGAGCATAAGGGTCGTTCCATAATCTTATCCGTGCGGAATTAAAGCCATATTTTTTCAGTATCGAGATCAGATCTCCCTCAATACCTTTATCATAGTATCGGGCACCGCAGGCCTCTTCCTCTATCAGGGTTGAGATATCCGCTCCCTTTATGAATTCTTTGTCTCTTTTCATGTCATTCTCTCCGTTGCTACTTTTCAAATCGCTGTGTTATCGCTTCATAATCCTATTGATGCCTCTAAGCCGTCAGACTACCACGACCATAGATAGTGTGGAGAGCTGTCAGCTCCCCTTTGGCGAAGGTAGTCGCAGGCAGGAGTGGGCATCCATAATAAAGTGTAACGGCAGGATCCGTAAACGAACCCTGCCCATAATCATAAATCACTCAGTTATTAATCAAAATCCGTAATACGGGTATTGATGAACCCGTATTTCTCGCGGATCTGCTCGTTTTTTCTCAGCACGTCTTCCTCCGAGCCCGTAAACTGACATCGTATACAATAATACTCTTTTTTATCCTTATCGTAAAACATATCGATATCCAGATCCCTCATAAAACATGCCGGGCATCTGTAATTTAATCTGCCTTTTCCAGCTTGAGCCATGTTGAGAACACCTCCTTATCTTTTACTGTTTTCTTCATGCCCAGTGTAAACATCGGCGAGAAAGCATATCCTTCACGAATATAGCTCGCGGCATCGGAAACATCCGTGGTCATGGAAACCTTAGTATCAATAGCAGGTATCACTGCTGTGCTGGCATTTCCGCCATTCACCAGCTCCTCCCTGCATTTATACCCGTAATCGATGCTCTTCGTGTCACCGTCTTTTCCTGTGGTCAGCATTATACCCGTCATATCCTCCGGATACTCCGTTGTGCCGTAGCATGCCACCATGTATTCGTCTATGGTGACCGTAGCGCAAGGATCGCTCATTTCCAAAATATTGCGCTCGATCCTGATGTCGGAAGAACCTTCTTCAAAAAACAGCTTAGTCTGAAGCTTCACGGTCAGATCCTCGAACTCTATATCCACCGGATCCAGTGTCAGTATCCTCTGCTTGCCTTCCTGCGAGAACTTTGCGTGAGTACGGCAGAGACAGAGATCAACCTCCTCGCCCTTATGGCAGATCTTCGCGCTTCTGACTGTGCCTTCGCCCGCATAGTGCGTAAAGTATCCTGCCCTGTATTTTTCCTGGATGAGGAAAGGATAAGAAGCATCCTGCACATGTTTTGTGCCTATGCCCACCTCCCATTTGAGTTTTGCGGCGTACGGTCTTAAATCCACGATAGCACCGCCCTGATCCATGTTGACACAGGCTCTCATATACGGGTCACAATACCAGAAAAGCTGCTTTTCCGAGCCGTACAGGATATCTCTCCACAGCGCGCACTCAGGTTCTTTGTAGGTCTTCTTTTTCCTGAAATGATCCGCAAACTCCGCCATTGTCATGTCCACGAGTTCGCCCTCTTTTTTCAGCTTTCCGTAATATGCCATGCCATCCTCATAAGACTTGGCCAAAAGCTCGTAAGGTGCTTCCCATCTGCCCATCTTGTTAAGCCATCCCGGTCCCACGAACATCATGTTGTAGGCATAGCCGTTATTGTATTTTGCAAGATGTCTGTACTGATCTATGAGATTATACAGATACGGGTATTCCCAGGTCTTCGAGTCATATATCATGCCCCTCAGCACATTCTGCGGGTGCGTTCCGAAATTGGAACCGTTCCCGTCATAACAAGCCAGAAGATCCCTGGAAAGATGGGGGATCGCCACAATACCCGAATCCTCGCTCTCATCCGCCGCAGGCGCATGGGTGTTCTGCTTTGACGGGATCCAGGGATTCCACGGACCGCCGTCAAACAATGTATACCACGAGTTGTTACAGGTATGATACGCTTTCGGTCCCTCCTCCCAGCAGGTTGCCACCGCAGCCTTTACCGTGGGATACTTCTCCTTTATGTAATTGGTCAGCTCTGCATCCATATAATAGGAGCCGGTAGACTCCGGATAAAAACCGAATCGTTCCCTGAACTTTTCAAAAACGTCATTTACGATACGCTTTTTATCCTCCATGGAAAACATCCAGATACAGAAATCCTTTGTCTTATACTTTTCCCTGAACTCCTTGCAGGGAAGCCCCAGCAGTGACAGCGCGATCTCATCTCCGTAAGCCTCATGATCATGTTTTGCGATCTCCACAGCCTCATCATTGAAAAGAGAGGCATATGTCATCTGGATGGTGGTCTTCAGCCCGTTCTTATGTGCAGTTTCCTGCTGGAACTTAAATATATCCAGAGATTCGGTCAAAAGAGACTTTCTGCCTATGTCCTCCGCTTTTCCCTGTCCTGTAACCTTTTCCGCATACTCCGGAACCATCTCCGGACGATGTATTATGTTTACTATAAACTTGTCCTTCATTTTTTCTCCTTGTATAAGATGATTTGAGGTTACTATTCACAGTTATCTCAATGTGTATCCCGGCTCGACCACATACATACACCCTGCTGTTCGTGTGTGCTTCCCGTCGTCGCGGGGTTCACGCGTATGCATATTTGTGAACTGCGTGTGACTTTCGCTTCGCTCACTC
>JAEEGL016046653.1_pt1 | contig 12883 bp, 6 predicted proteins | sample 9134231 | NCBI WGS metagenome assembly JAEEGL01 (sample SAMN16246548, study PRJNA631951) | gut metagenome | biome: gut microbiome; feature: rumen; material: fiber-attached | host: Bos | place: Iran: Karaj | collected 2018-10
ACTTCTATCGTTCCACATAGCTGGATATACTATTATTTCCATTGTGCAATTTGCGGTTTTCACATATCTTTTGTTTCCATTCGATTCAATCGTATAATCTGACCCCAGATAATTAAGAGGGAGTAAGAGCTTTTCCTGTTTTTCTGAATCAATCTGTCCGGGAAGTTCGCTTTTCTCCGCCCAATCCAATAATTCAAGAGCAGCAAATCGATCAAGTTTATTCTGAACGCGTTGATTCCAATAATGCATCAAACACTCATGGCAGGCGCTATCACATCCGGCTGGACATTCACTTAGAATATCCCTTACTTCCTTCATTAGTTCTTCTGACCTATCAGCAAGTGCCGAACAGTATCCCGCACCACTTGATAAACTATCGAAAAGGAAAACATCAACGTATGTTTTTCTTTGTTCTGAGTCATAGCGTAGTCTATATCCGCTTCTTATTTCATTGAATTCTATATCTAATAGCCTTCCTCCTGCTAATGTCAATGCTTCAGCTAGTGTTTGGCCAGCTCTATGAATCCACAGTCCACGTGAGTCAACATTTATTTTTTCAGAATCGAGAGTTATTTCGTAAACAACCATATCTGTTTTGAATTGATTTCCAAGATAGGTATTCACAATTCTATTTGCCGGGTGATGACAAAAATACTGTTTATGTGGATGTACAAATGGTTTTAGCATTTTTTCAAGAGGAGCGGGATCATCTCCCGGAACAGCTGCCCCGCAATCTTTGCAAATCATAAACCCTGTAGATTTAGGTCCTTTATTAAGAATAATTAACGGATCTTCTGACCTTTTGGAATACCTTAAATTATCAAACGAATCCACTTTTACCATTTCATCTTCTGATGGAGTGATAGAGTAACTTGGATTCTCTGCAAATGTAACTTCACCATCATCATCTGAACTGTTCTGTTTTCTTCCTGCCACAGGTGCAAATCCCCAAGGTCTAAGCAATGATTTTTCTTCTATGCTTTCTTTACCACAAAAAGGGCATGTTTTAGTATATGACAATCCCATCCAACTACAAGCCGAATCATTACAATAATACAAACTCCTAAAGTAATCTTTGCTCTCAAAAAATGGACGTGCCGGATGCTCTTGCTCACCAGGTTTAAACTTAGAATGAAAACTGTATACACCGCCAGATTTATAGGTGTCTTTATTAACAACAATTATCCTTCCTGGTGCATATTCACTAATTGCCATATCCAACGATCTTTCAGGCTTTTGTTCAATATGTAATCCATTCTTATCTTCAACATAAAACCCCACAACATCTTTCGGAAATGAATACGTCGGGAATATTCCCGCCTCTAACAGAGTATCTAACACAGTCTTGGATGTGTTGTCGTCTTCTTTATATTCCTCCGGAAACGCCTCTACCCGAAGTTTTAATTGATCCATCTCCTCGCATAACTGAAGTTTATAAGTTTCAAAATCAAAATCCACGCCTCGTGGTATTAACGCATCAAAATCAAAATCTGTTTTTTTCTTTCCTTTAACAAATTCGACAAATCGCGTATATCTCTGTGCAAAGAAACTTGGAATATCTTCTCTATCAACTCCCTTGCAAATACTATCAAAAAACTCTGTAAAAAGAATCACATTAAAATGTCTGTATACTAGTTTTCTATTATTGTTGTCAATCCACGGCGTTCGAGGCTCTCCTGAAATTATCTCCTGCGGATTATGGAAATAAAAGCTATCATGTGGTCGGTTATCCGTAAATGTAACTATCGTAGAAATAGCTGCACTTCGTCTACCCGCTCGCCCCGCTCTCTGCTGATAGTTTTCCCTCATCGGCGGAATATTTCTTAACCCTACTGCTGTAAGAGAGCCAATATCTATTCCAACTTCCATTGTTGTAGTACAGCTAAGAATATCAACAGGTCTGTCATTGTTCACATGAACATTCTGGAAACGCATCTCGTAGTCTTCTGTTGTAGACCATGTATTATCTCTTTGATCTTTATGAGATAATTGAGCAGTATGCTCCTCTGTATTAATTCTTGTCATCAAAGCCTGGGGGTCTCCCTCCACTGCCTTTAAAACCGGTGATCTCCAAAAATCAATCCCCTTAAAATCGTTTTCATCCATCTGTTTTGGAGTGCCCTTTCCGCAATGTGCACACTTTCCCCATAAAGTAAAAGGAAAAACACCACTGCATCTAGGACACTTATACCACTCATGATCAGCTCCATATCTAAGGGTAATGGTTTCTAGATTCAAATAGAACGAGGCAGAATTTACTCCTTGTGCCAAGAACTGAGATAACTGTTTAGTAATAATCTCTATCTGCTCTTTACTGTATCCATGATCGATCAAAATATCTCTTATTCTGGGCGGTAATGTAGATTCATTGTCGACGCCCATTCTTTGCCGATATGCTGTAAGATTTCTTCGAACAGTATCCGAAATATCAGCTCCAACTGCGTATTCAGAAGTCATTATTTCCATTGCCCACGCAGCAAACACAGACTTGAATTCTTCAAGTGTCATATTTACATTCTTTTCCCTAAAAACATCTTCTATTTCATCAAATGTCTCATCATCAATATCACATGGCTCTATCCAACAAAGTCCTACATCTGTCAGCGAACGGAAATTACTACATAGTTGCCGGAGTAAATGCTCACTATATTGATCGGGTTTATGGCTAAAATACTTCTTGGAAACAAGTTTGTATTTTAAATCATCACCTTTCTTTTCATAGCGGATCTTCATTGTCTCCAAATCTTTTAATAATTCATCTTCGTTATTTCCATAAAAGAATCTCAATTTATTCTGATAAGCCACCTTTAGGAAGAAGACATATAAGAGACTTAGCGTAGGTATCTCGCCATGATGCTCTGCCCATTCCTGCAATTCTTTTGCAGCTACAGTCAACGCTTTCTTCATTGCATCTTCATCTGCAGCCTTTGTGAGATCTCTTGCTAAAACAGCAGCCCTTTGTCTACTATCTGAAAACAAGAGCACTTTTCTCCCCTGGTTTACTTGATCTGTGTATTGTGGTACAGGTGGCTGAACATAAAATTGTTCTGAAACTAAGTTAAAAAATGGTTCATTTCCTTTCGTTACAAAATCTGTTGCTGCAAAAAATCTCTTTTCACATTTAGGACATGTCTTAAACACCCATTGGTTTGGCCTTCCTGCCACCTCCGCAGTGCTATAAGCAACATGGATAAACTCCTTATCGCCTGCATGATCGTTATAATAATCTATACGGCCTGAGATCGTATTCAACCATCCAATCTTTATATCTTTTTTTTTCTTAAAACTTCCATCCTTAGGTATTACATAGAATATTACTTCTTTTAAATCTTCAGTGAATTGCGTCCCTGCTTCATTCCATACAAAAGGCTTGTCTCCTTCAGAAGCATCAATATACCCCTTCAGGAAAAGAGCACCGCAGGATCTTTCATTCATTAATTCATAAATCATCCCACCACATTCGCATCTATTTCCAGGCTTTTGTAAATAAACTCTACCTATACCCATCTCGCCATTATGATTCATGCACGAGCAGGAAGAATTTGAGCATGCAAATATCCCTTGGAGTCCTCTAAATAGCATGTGTAATCGAGCAGGGTATAATACATTTCCGTCTTTACTTTTTGCCAATGGCGCAATTGCTAAAAACGCGCTGGTAGCTTTTTGCGCAATCTCAGGAGAAGCATCCGGAAAAACCTCTTTTGCAAGACTATCAAAACTCTTTGCCGCTCCCCTAGTTTCCTTCATTATTCGCCTCATGGGATTACTGTTATTCAGGCAATTATATAACCATGCAGCGACATCGTTCTCATCATTAAGATCACAATCCGTTTTAAAGCCTACTCTTTTTGCAAAATCAAGAATTGCATCTTTTCTTTCACCCCACTCACCCTGCAATAAATCAATATCATAATCTTTTAGTATTTCTGGCCTTATTTCAGGAGCATTTAAATCTATTTTTTCTTCTGTTCCCCTGATGATTACAAAGGAATTCTTTTTTGCATCCTGAGCGCTCAAGTCGCATGCAAATTTAATTACCTTAGAGTCTTCCTCCGGAACACTTGCACTGGTAAGAATAAACTGAACCCTATCTCGACCAATCCCTAATTTATGAAGCACTCGCCTTATTAATAACGCAACTTCGCCTCCAGAAGATCCTCTGTACATGTGGGCTTCATCTATAACAAAAAGCAGTTTGTTCTCTTTCGAACTTCCAAGCCACTCTGTTGTCGCCTCCCAAATACTCTTTTCAATTGGTCTCATAAGCATATACTCCAACATTGAGTAGTTGGTTATAAGAATATCCGGACACAAATTCTGCATTTCTTGCCGTGTTATCAGTTCTGCATCTTTTGGATCTGTTATGAAATTCTCGCCCGACTCCAATAATTCACAGAATTTGTCCAAATCATATTTTGAAGGGAATTTTCCTAACTCAACAAGTTTCTGCTTAACATCTTCAGATTGGCTGAGTATATCTCTCCGAATTGTTTCGGCATATTTTACATTCTCTTGCCAATCCTTTTCTCCAGGATAGGGAGTTCTTCCCGTATACATTCCGAATTGAGGAATTCTGGAACCAGGCGCCAATTTGGTAATAATATCTTGAAAGCCATTTTCTCCATTTCCTATCATCCTTCTCAATCTTCCCATTTGATCAGATACCAAGGCATTCATAGGATAAAGCATAATAGTTCTAATACCACGTTTTTCCCACGTTTCTGGCGTATGCATCTGCTCCATAACTAGTTTAGTAACTATGGGCCACATAAAGCATTCTGTTTTTCCAGAGCCAGTACCCGTTGATACAAATAAGTCTTTTCCCCTATAATAGTTTTCAAGCGACTCCACCTGATGCTTGTATGGATTAGGAAAAACACCCAGTTTTTTATGGCTCATTTCAAAAAGAATTGATTTAACATCCTCAGGTATATCAGCCTTAGATATTCCATTATTCACTACTAAATAGGCATGGTTTGCCTCTATGTACGGTTCTTGAAATAATACGCCTGCATTATCTAGCTCTTTACTACACGCCTCTCGAAGAGAATCATTTTTCCCTAAGTATACTGTATTAATATAATCCAGAAGTTTTCTTTTTATTGCTTCATGGGTGCTTTTTACTCCATATTTATCCATTTATATCCTCCATCACTTGTATATCAAGCGCTTCTAAATACGGCTTGAAATACCCCCATAATTCATTGGTCATAATCCATCTTAATGAATCATTTATTGATACCGCCGGCCACGCATATGATTCCAATATGGTTCTTTCTTTCACCGGAAGCATACAATTCAATTCAAGCATTACATGATCTTCTCTACATATGGCCGTAGCGCATACGTTGTTTTTCGCTTTAGATCGTAAAGCCAATACAATTCTTATATTTTCCCCAAGCTCAAGCATCACCGGATCAAGTCGATGGAATAAATCCTCTGAATGTCTTATCAAATAGTACTCATAACCACCTTTGTTTATCTGCTTCCTGGATAATGTAATGCTTTCCATGTTTACATTCCATTTATCCTGCCACAAAGAATAGTTGTTTTTTGATTTTTTGTTCGCATCAAGATACTCTAACCCGCCAATTCTTTCAATACCGTGTTCCCACCATGCTTCGCTAACATATTCGTCTAACCAATCAGTTACTCTTATTTCTGCTTCATCATCCTTGTTTGTTTCTTCAATGCTAATCATGGAAACACCCACATATACAGCTTCATCGCTGATTGTATCTCCATACGTAACCGCAATATTTCTTGCAAGAGATTGTTTTTTCACCGCCGATAACGCAACATTGGTGTCAAATCCTTCATTAACCAAATCTCCATGTCGCAAAAGTCTCGATCTGATAATAGAAATAGAGTTTTCTTTTTCACCATCTTCAAACCATTGTTTTATTTCCGGAAATACTTCTATTAACGAATTCAACACTTTATTGCATTTTTCATATATGTATCTACGACTAACTCCTTTCATCTGTCGTTCTCGATCTCCGACAGATCTATCCATTGCAACAGTTTTTATCCAACAGGCAAGACCAGAGTATACTGTTCTACATCTAAAGCTTAATTCTGTTTCAGAAGCAAATCGAGAAACGCCTAGATCCGATGCCATTCGTTTAATTATCTCGTCCTTCACAAGCATCTCCTCTTATCATCCGGCCACATCGATTTCGTTTATCCCATTATTACGATAAATTTCACTCAATTCATCTTCCATTTTCAAAGATCTCGCAATAGTTTTTATCTGCAACTGGATAAACCAACTTGTTCCAACCGACAATTCATATAATGATAGATACTTTGAATAATTATTCTTTGCGGTATTACAAATTATCTTATTAAATACAGACAACTCCTTTCTTGCTTCAGAAAAAAGATTATTATCGATTGAAAAATCCAACCCAACCTTCAATGTATATGCATTAAGCTTCTCTTTTTGATAGTCACATAAATTGTCATCACCATCTATGTAAAAAGCATGATTCCACACATCCTTTGATAACATCTTCGAATCCAACCCTTGTATAGAAATAATAATAAGCCCTGTTTCATTCTGGTTTATAAGCATGTTAACAATGGCATTGAAAATATTGTTACTATATCCATCAAAGACGCCATGAACCAACACCACATCAAGTTCTTCAGGGCTTGTCGACATCACAGATAACAAATCCATACTGCTTCCACTAGAAATCGGAATATAGTATTCTTTTACTCTTTTCCGACCCAAAACACCTGCCACGCAATCCGCTATTACTTTAGAGTTTTCACTTACAACAAGCGGGGTTTTATTTGAAATACAAAACCGTATAGCTTGCGCCATTTCTATTGACGCGGATTCGTCATATCCGACAATAATTAGATTTCCAGCCAATTCCTCTTCAAATGAATCCACATCATCTATCTCTCCACAATCGGAATAATCATTACTTGAATATCTTACGATTCTTTCTGACACAGAATCAGCAAAATGGTTCGTCGCAGTACTTAATGGAGCAATAAATGCCATTTGACTTATAAAATCTGCTGCATTCTTTTTCGCGTCTATTATTCTTTTTGAGATACGGCTCTCCACATCTATAGCAAGTTTTTCTTTTTCCTCGATTTCATGAATTAAATCTTCTTTCTTCTGTTCCAACTGTGCACAATTGTCTTCATTCTCTTTAACCAAATTCTCTACTTCTTTGAGTTTTGAATTCAAATCGTTTATCGTCTCACTGTATTCAGCTTCCCATTCTTCTTTTAAGACTTTTTTGCACTTAAGAACCAATTCTGTGTTTCGTTCTAAAGCCGCAGATAAAACATTCAGGTCAAAATCATCATCGGCAAGATATGATTCCGCATGTTCAATAAAACTATTTACATACTCTTTAGCCTCCGACTCGTTACAATCATAAACATCCATAACCTCTTGTACAATCGTATCTTCAGGAATTTCCTTTAAATATCCAAGGCACTTCTGAGCTTCTTTTTTTGTCAATCCCTTTTCTCGAAGCATCGGTACAGAAATACGATTTAAAAGTAGCTTTTTAATCACCTCAAAAGGCGTCCTGGGCCTTACAATTCCTTGAGGAGTACCTAAGTTTATGAATCTAAACACTCTTTTGTCTGCTATTTGTATACAATCAGAGTCCTTAAAAGCATATTTTCTCAAAGTGAAAACTGAAGGCAACAGTCTCGCTTCCCCACCTATTATTTCAAAATCGGAATAATTACAAAGTAATCCTTCTTTTAACCCATTTGCAGTTGTGCATGTTAATAACATTTTCTCGCTAGAAGCACCTAACTCAAACTTCTCCGTGATTATTTTCGTAATATCAGAAACTGTATGGCAATTTTGAAATTCAATAATCTCTGTTACTCGAGCGAACTTTTGAAATTCAGAAACAACGTAATCCTTTGATGGATCTGTGTCACGCGGATCGGCGCGCCATCCCCATACCCCAATATCTCCGTTTTCATCCGGTCCATCTTTCCAAAACAAACGATCTCGATTATCAAACAACTTGGGAATATAGTCATCCGAACGGAACGGAATAATTTCTCCCTCAATAATATCAGCTAAGCGATTAATCCATATTTGTCCAGACATATCATGACTTATTGTTCCTATCGATATATGCTGATATCTTTTTTCATCTTCATAGTCACTATCAGCATTACTCTCAAGATATTTGTATTTTTCAAGTTCAGGACGCATCGCAGAAATACTTGCTTCTGCTTCAGATAATTCTTTGGAAACCCTTTCCGCTGTTTTCTTTAATACTTGTAATTCATTTTTGGATTCCGAAAGAGCATCGTTAACCTCTGCAAGATTGTTCTTTGCTAATTCTAGCTCCTCTTCTTTATTCTTTAGCTGTTCTTTTAATTTCGCGATCTCATCCTCATTATTTTCTATCGTTGCAGCCTGGTTTTTTATCGTTTGCGTATCTTCACGATCTTCTACCGTTTTATCTATTATCGACAAAGAATCTTTAAAAAGCCCCATATATTCGGAACTTACTTGGATTTCTTTTAGTTTAAAATACAATTCACAATCATCACAGAAATAACTATCAGGGATTGTTTTTAATAATGCCTCGCCCTCGGAATATCCTTCATTTATCAATCCTGTTTTATACTCATCTATTTCTTCAATCCACTTATCTAAGGTTTTTTCAACAAATGAAGTAATAAATGGTTTTGATATATTTCGTGTAAGCAGCGATACTGTTTCGGCATCTGTAATCTTATCAGGACGAAATCCTTTTTTTATCTCTGTAAATTCACGTGGATTCTTTTGAAAATATGTTCGTACCACAGAAACTGGTATTTGCCCGCATATGTATTTAATCTCATCATTTGTTAATTCTGTGAGTTGCATCATATTTCAACCCTCTCCTTCAATTCATTGTCTAAATAAGATTCATTTCCTGCTCAATTTGTTTTAAATGCTTTAATGCATCTATATGAATAATACCTGTAGACGCCACACGCGCTAACTCCCTACTGTATTCAATACCAGATACACATAAAATGCTGTTTATTACATAAGCTGCCCATCTCGGCAATGGTACCTCAGCCCCTCCAGCCGTAACTATCAAATGAAGAGTATTGTCGTTAAACGATTTCGTTTTAACTGAAATCCTTTTAGGAAAAATCTGTTTCAGTATTCCTGATTCAATTAACAAAAGGATCTCTCTCACTCTAGACTTAGACTCAATAGATGTTTCATGATTTCTAATTGATATATGCTTGTAAATCTTTTTCCCTTCTCCGATATACAGTTCCAACTTTCCATCGGTAATAAATGTGAATTCCGATGCCATAAAATCATCTTCACACAAATCCTCTATCGAGCACAGTTCACCATCTTTCTTAACGCGTATTTCTTGAATGCTGTTTGTCCTGTATATATCTTTTAAAACAAATGTGGCTTCTCTACCAACATATTTGCGATCTACTGAAAGAATATTTGGTTTTCTTCCAATACTAAGTTCAATTAAATGTGTGTTTTCTTTACTTTTGGGAAGAAGTGTTACTCCACGATCTGAATATACATATACATTAGGCGAATCATTCCCGCTTGATACATAACAAATTAAGTTTTCTTTATCCAAAATGGGAATGAATTCATCCTGCTCAACCACTGGTGGCCAAAGAGGTATCAATTCCGGTTGCTGTTCTAATAGCCATACACCAAACGCACGATTAAAATATCGACTTATCTCAGCATATCGACTGCTTTCATCTGAAGATACTTGTATCTCAATCTTATATAGCGTAAAATTTGAACTTCCTATTGAAACTTTTCCTTCCTCAGATCGAAGTATTTCCGAATAGTCCGGTATTCTATTTTGTGTTAATAAATAGTACTGTCGATGTGTTGATATACAATCTCCACGTCTTATTTTTTTCCCTCCGGTTTCGCTATAGGAAAATATTGCCCCACTGCGATCAAAGCCATCGGCGTAATCCGACCATTTTCTTTGTATTCCGTATACTGCTCTTATTCCGTTTATTGTTATTACATAATTCCTTCCCCAATCTGGTAAAAAGTTTATTGGGATCAACGTCATTTCATCTTCAATAAAGTTCGTATGATCAACACTTATACGTTGGCTGAATGTTCCATACGAAATCTCGACAGTATATTGGGCCTCTGAGGCTTTTGACAACATATCCTTACCCAAAGCAGGGAATCCGATACTCAACTCATACGAAAATCCATTTCTCGTAATATATAATGGCAAACCCACTCTTTCCCTGAGACTTAGTTCTGATCGACCATCTACTCTTTTATCACATTCAGGAGCTTGATCTGTTTTTTCTTGATGATAAAACTGGTTCGGATGTGCCCCACCTTTTGCTCGGAAGTATACAATTTCTCCACATTCGGGACAGTAAAAACGTGTTCGACGCGCAGGTATATACATCTGACCATCAAACTCGTCAGCATTTACTTCGGTTTCAATACCAATTTTGTACCTGTCGACAGCAAACCTCACGTTTGTCACCTCACATTTCAACTATTCTCCACTGTTAAACTCAACCAGTTTTTCCCAATCTATACTTCCATCTTCTTTACAGAATTTATTAGCAAATTCCCTCACGAGACGATTAAACGCCTTGTTGTAGCTTTCCTTATAAGATGCTACATACTTTTCTGGTAGTTCTCCCATGAATTCTATGATTTTTAGATAAAAATCTTCTTCACCAGTTAATTCCATCCAAAACCTCTTCCCAGCTAATTCCTGATACATCTTAGGTTTACCACGTCCACTCTCGTTTTTCTTTCCATATGCATATCCAATATATGCTTCATATCTCGCCCGAGCTTGTTGTGCTAATTTGGATGCCGCCATAAAATTCTGTTCCTGACGCTTTTTGCTATCAGCATTAAAAACTGACGGACCGCTTTTAACGGCGATAGCATAGATTACATTTTTTTCATCATCCTGAACCATGATATCAATGCCTTCAGCCAATGCTTTATTACCTCCACTAGCGGCAATGGCCAATGGTTCAAAAAAGCAATTTCCAAATATAGTTTCCTCACTTGAAGAAACAAATGCGCTGAGGACATTCTCTACAATTTCTGATGCATTCTCCATCGCCTTTGCACGATACAAGTATGGATTTTTGCGTTTCATGATCTTTACAATGTCTAGACCATCAATTTTTTCTATTAATGAACTATAAAAAGTCTCCAAAGCATTTGCTATTGCTTTTATTACTTCTTCCTCATTGTATGATGCACCTATTGCCATAGTTGGTCTCCCTTCTAATTAATTTTTTTATATAACATCACTCATCATAATCACCGGAAAAAGATCCCAGTTCCAATGCATTTTTGATTCTGTTATGAATTCCTGTTCCTCTAAATCTTTTTGTATCCACAACTGCATTTTTCTCTGCTACAGATATCACCGCTTGGCCAATAGCCATTGCTAAACCTACAGGTACTGCATTACCAATCTGTTTATACTTTGCAGCTGTTGTCCCTACAAAGACCCAATTTTCCGGAAATTGCTGAAGGCGAGCATACTCATGAATACTCAGCGGTCTATCCTTGACTGGATGGCATAACATTGTGGCCTTTTGCGCCGGTGCTGTTGTAATAGTTGGAGCTGGTTGCGTATATGAAAGTCTTCTGTAGAATCCAACTTTTCCACCGCCAGATGTATACGCTCCACCCATTGCTTTTTCTACTACATCTTTAGGAAGATCCTTCCAGTTACCTCCTTCTGGAACCATTTTAAGATATTTTTTTCTTTCGGGAGTTAATGTTCCACATTCACCAACTTCATCTTCTAAGTCTTTTATAACTTCTCCAGCAGTCCTCCATCTATATTTTTCATTCTGATGCATTTGAAAATGTGTCGGAACAGGGAGAAAAATACCTTCATGATCTCGACTACCTATCAAAACAAATCGCTCTCTAAACTGAGGAACTCCATAATTTACAGCGTCAAGAATTCCATATACGGTCTTATACCCCAACTTATTAAATTCGGATAGAATAACATCCAAGACTGTTCCAAGGCGTTGCTCCGGATCATCATCATCACGTTCTTCGTTTGAAACATGCTTCAACGGAGAGGACATTATCCCTTTAACATTTTCCATGACAAAGAAGCGAGGTTTAATATAATCGATCATGCGGATATAATCCATAAACAAGCTACCTCTTGGATCATTTATCCCAAGCCTCTTTCCCGCTGTTGAAAAAGGTTGACAGGGCGGGCCTCCACATATAAGAAATGGTTCTCCAATTCTTAAGCCTGTCAATTTCAAAATAGTTTCGGGTTCAATTTCTCTGATATCACCGCCAAGAACATTATGACCATTAGCCTTCATGGTTTCTACGCAAGTCGGCTCAAAATCTTGTCCTATCTTTATATTTAAGCCAGCTAGTTGAAGACCTATGTCAAGACCCATGGCTCCAGAAAACAGTGAAATTACATCCCTGTTTGAATAGTATTCTTCATAACTCATCTATTTATCTCCTTGTAAATCATGATAAGTATCACGCTGTCCAATAATCAGGACTTTATATATTTCCCAGATTTCACCCTTTTATCAATCGGTTTCTCCGCATCTACCGGTATAGCCCATGCGCGCCCAAATTTTGTAACTCCCGGAACCTTTTCCTGTTCACAGATTTCTTGGACTCTACGCTCAGATAATCCCCACTTTACTGTCGCTTCTTTAATTGTCATATATTCCATTTGATCACTCCTTGAAACATACAATAACTCAATCTAAAATTATACGCGGTTTTCCGCGGTTTATCAATCAGAACATCCGTGCAGAAAGGCCAAAATAGTTGATTTGTTCTTTCGCAAGCAGTGCATCTGTAGCCACAGATGCTCCTTGCTTGTTGGATGGCACT